>ERZ1673962.235-NODE-235-length-46290-cov-131.614556_pt1 | contig 46290 bp, 45 predicted proteins | sample MGYA00580188_ERZ1673962 | MGnify/ENA primary metagenome ERZ1673962 (study PRJEB41334, sample SAMN05608104) | rock metagenome | biome: terrestrial subsurface; feature: shale formation; material: shale | place: USA: Pennsylvania ... | reverse complement strand
GGAACAGGTGTCCGGATCAGCGTGGGCTGAGTGTCCGAATGGCGTGGAATCCGCATTCATGGCAAGGGTGGGAAATTACGATATCTGCCCATGCACCCTGTGACCTTGGAGAGAATCCATAACTATCTGGAAGCCTGCGGCCAGCACACGGAACACCCAGATGCACCTCTATTCATCCCATTACGGGGCAAGCGTACCGGCGCAGGCCTTAGTGCTGATGGAATTTACGCCTTGGTTGGGCGCTATGCGCGTGTAGCAGGGATCAACGTCGTGGGACTCGGTGTTCATGGGTTGAGAGCAACGGCTGCCACAAACGCCCTAGAGCATGAATCCGATATCGCGAAGGTGCAGCAGTGGCTGGGGCACGCCAACATCAGCACGACAAAAATCTATGATCGTCGCGGATTACGCCCCGAGGACTCGCCAACTTTTAAGGTGCGTTATTGAGTGTCGTGCACAGATTATGTCGGCGGTGCCTTGGGACCTCGAAAGGCCATATGTTCAACTGATCATTTAATTGGCATGTAGCAGACGAGCCGTTTGCGGGTCATATGCAAAATCGGTAATCGACCCATCCCGAATGCGCTCAACCGCTTCATCGATCACATGCAGCGGCACTAGGAACCACTCCCTAGGTTTGACCGGATGGCCGAAGCGGTCTTCGATGGTCAAGTCCAGCTGCGCCGCGCCGAACAGGCGATGGAAGATGTTTTCCAGCCTGGTGCGATTCAGATTGTGCAATTTGTAAGTAGCCACCACCTCTACATCAGCCAGTAGGTAGGTGGCATCCGTCGTCGCCGCCGCGATGCGGGTTTCCACTTTGCCGCAGGTTACGCCGATCTTGTGGATCAGCTCGCGATGCTCGGCTACGAAGGGATGGTTGGACTGGCTGCGCAGCACATAGATAGTGCCGCTTTCTATGTCGTCCGGCTCTGCTATGTCGCTGAACAATGGGCCGGAATCTACCTTGATCAGCCGAGATCCGGCACGCCCTTCACTGTCCTTGTAAAGCGCCCGCTGTAGGGATCGTAGCAACAGATCGCTTTCCGTCTCGTTGGAGTAGATAACGCGTAAACGCCCATTGGTCTCCGCATTCGGCGTTTTGTAGGTTTCTCCGACTTCGGCGACGTAGGCAATGAGCCCGCTCAGAATGAAGAAGTCTCCAGCCTCAATACTGGCATTCTTGCCAAAAGGCTTGGTCACCCAGCGTTTTTGCTTCAGGCCTGCTTCCACTTCATCAAACAGCGGCTTGAACTTCTCGAAGTCTTTACATGGGTTACGAGCGGCCATCTCTTCTGCCGCCTTTATTGCCGCACTGGAGCGTACATGCCGCAGTACGGTGATGTCGTCCTGGTCGACGGACTCACTGCCGATGCCCAGCTCGGCGAGCAAGGCGTCCTCATCTAAGTCATCCACATTTACTGTGGCGACCGCAGCGCCTGACAGCAGGCCGTGATTATCCAGGCCGGCCAATAGGGTTTGTGCTTCCGGCAGCTTACGCAACTGATCCAGGCGCACGGCATACAAGCGCTCGAAGATATCTCGGTCTTCACCATGCAGTGGAGCTCGGCCGTGGGTCTGATAGAAGCGCTGAATGTCCTCGAAGCCAGCGATGATGCGTTCTTCGCGATGGGTGCGAGTGGCTGCCTTGAGCGTGGGGACTTCTACGCCCAGCGCATTCAGCAGGTCGTCATCGTTCATGTCAGCCATTGGCGGATTCCCCCTGCGCCGCTTTGGCTTGAGCACGGTAGCGTGCTAACGCGGCTACGCCTTCGGCCATGCGCTTTTCCCAGGCGTCGGCTGAATTAATATCCGGCAGGCGGCCACGCTCGTTCTTGAACTGCAAAGCACGCTTAGCCAGCTCACGCGCCTCGTCTTCGGGAATGCTCACTTTCTTGGCCGCGATGCTGGCCTGCACCTGGCGCAGGGATTTTTCATCCATCGCCTTCGCCAGTACCGCATAGGCCGCGTCGAAGGGGTTGATGCGGTCGATCAGGTCAATGTCCAGCTCACGCACGTTAACGAACTTGCGCACGCCATCCAGCAGCGCCGTGCTGCCTTGCACGTTGTCGCTACCGTTTGCATCTGTCTGCGCCAGAGCCAGTTTGGCCTGCTGAGTAATGTTCATGGCGGCGATGGCGTGCTGGCGAATGGCTTCCTGGTCGACGTCGCTCAAGTCGGGGTAGCGCTCGCGCACGATCTTGCCCATGCGCAGTTGGGTCAGCTCTTCCGGCAGGGTGTTTTCCTTGTCGAACAGGCCGCGCTCCAGCACAGTTTTGTCCTGCAGGAAGCTGGTCACCACTTCGTTCAAATCTTCTTTGCAGATGCGCGTGGCTTCTGTACTTTGCGGCGTGGTCAGGCCGTTAATTTCGACATGAAACTGTCCCGTGGTTTCATTCACGCCCAGGTTGGTGCCACCCGGTTGATACCCCTCTGGTCCGTAATTGAAGCCTTCTTTCGGCCCGGTATCTTTCGGGGTGAACTCATAGCGCGGGGCCAGCACCTGTTCCATCAGCAGGCTGGCGGAAATGGCCTTGAGCATGTCGTTTACCGCTTCGGCTACAGCAGCTTGGTCAGCCATTGGCTCGGCGATCAGGTTGGTGAAGCGCGAGCGCTCCTTACCCTCGGCGTCGCGGGTGGCACGGCCAATGATCTGCACGATTTCGGTCAGGCTCGAACGGTAGCCGATGGTCAGCGCATGCTCGCACCAGATCCAGTCAAAGCCTTCCTTCGCCATGCCCAGCGCGATGATCACATCCACGTTGTCGCGGTTGTTTTTCTGCGCTGGGTCTTTCAATGCGCCGAGCACTTTGGAGCGTTTGCCTGGGTCGCTGTCATCCACCAGGTCGGCTACTCTCAGCGTGCGGCCGTCCTTGGCTTTGATCAGGTGAAAGCCGGTGGCCGGGTCGACACCCTGCCAATCACCCAGCGCGCTCATGATCTCGTTGACTTCACGTTCCTTGTCCTTGAGGCTCTCGCGGGCATTTACGTTGGGAATGTGGACGATGGTTTTCAGCGCCGGGTCCAGCACCTTGGCGACCGCATCCACGTACCTGCCGGTGTAGAAGAAGTAGCCAATATCCAGCGACTTGAGCCAGCGATAGCCGTTGAGCTGCTCGTAGTAGGTGTACGTCACCGTCTCAAATTTGTTCTCTTCCGAAGGGGCCAGCACGGCCTCGCTGTCACCACGGAAGTAAGAGCCGGTCATCGCGACCAGGTGCACCTTGTCGCGGTTGATAAACGAGCTCAGTTGGCTGCCCAGTTTGTTGTCCGGGTTGGCGGAAACATGGTGGAACTCGTCTATGGCAATCAGGCGGTTGTCGAAGGCGTCAATGCCCAACTCTTCCACGGCAAAGCGGAAGGTGGCATGCGTGCAGACCAGCACTTTGTCGCCGCTGTGCAGGAAGGCGCGCACGGCATCTACCTTGGACTTGGCCACACGCGGCTCATCAATGCCAGGGGCATTACACAGATTCCACTGTGGGGCCACCTGCCAGTCCCAGTAGAAGCCATGTTGGCTCAACGGCTCATCGGCGAAGCTGCCGCCAATGGAGCGTTCGGGCACTACGACGATGGCCTGTTGCAGGCCCTGGTTATTCAGCTTGTCCAGGGCGATAAACATCAGGGCGCGTGACTTACCCGAGGCGGGTGGCGACTTGATCAGCAGGTACTGTTCGCCGCGCTTAGCAAAGGCACGCTCTTGCATGGTGCGCATACCCAACTCATTGGCTTTGCTGGAAGCCCCGGTATGTGCCGTGGCAATGGATACCGATGGCACTGTGTAGCTATTGGTCGGGTTGGTTGAGTCAGTCATGCAAAATTTTCTCTAGATAGGTAATCGTCCAACAGCCTGTCGGACAATTCAGGCAGCAGGCCAGATTGAGTTCCAACAATTGGGCGCAACGCAATGGTGCTAGCACCTGTTGCACAAATTCTCCCCATACTCATGTGCTCTTTCCCTTTGGGCTGATCTTCGCACGCTGCGCCAACCGCGTTTCCAGCTGCTCAATTTCCTGCAGGTCGAGCGCATCAGCCTCTAGCGCTTCGGTGGCGCGGCGCTGGCGGTCAAACTGCTCATAGCGCTCATACACCAATCGCTCCATGCCCTCTCGGCTGACCGAGCCGGCGCCCACAAGAATCGGCTGGTCGTTAAACGCCAGCATCTTGTCTACATTGTCGCGCCAGTACGCCAGGCTCAGGTCTTGACGCTGCTTGACCCGCAGCTCGGCCTGCTCCAGGAAGATCACCACCAGGCGGTTGAGGGTGTCGATTTCATCGGCAGTCAGGTAATTCTTGGCGATGATCACATCCTGTTTGCGCACGCGTGAGCCGCTCCAGGTGGTCAACGCCATATTCGGTTCACCGGGATTGGCGCGTTTCACCACCAGCTCGGCGGCAGTGTGGCCGGTTGTGGCGTAAAGCAGCTTGTTCTGCACCTCGGCAAAGAACAAAGCGGTTTCCTGCTCGTGTGCCCTATAGTCGGTACTCAGAGCAAACAGCTCGCGCACCTTCTGGTAGAAGCGCTTTTCCGAGGCGCGAATATCGCGGATGCGTGCCAGCAGCTCGTCGAAGTAATCCCAGCCGCCGGGATTCTTCAGGCGCTCATCGTCCATTACGAAGCCTTTGAGCAGAAACTCTTTGAGGTGCGTGCTGGCCCACTGACGGAACTGGATGCCGCGTGGTGAGCGCACTCGGTAGCCGATGGCCAGGATCAGGTCGAGGTTGTATTGGGTCAGTTTACGGCGCACCCGCCGTCCGCCCTCGGTTTGAACTGTCAAGGATTCCTTGACAGTTGCATGCGGGCTCAACTCCCCATCCTCGAAGATATTTTTCGCGTGGAGGGAGACATTCTGCTTGGTGGTTTGGAACAGCTCGGCAAGTTCCAGCTGGCTCAGCCAGACGCTCTCGCCCTCGACCCTCAGATGCAGCCGGGTTTGACCGTCCTCCGACGAGTACAGAATCAGCTCGCTCATGGCTTTTTCCCTCGTGGTTTTTTCGGTGCGGCCTTTGCCGTATCAGCGGTCATCTTGGTGTAGAGGTCAAAAAGCTTTTCCAGCCGTTCGGTGTCGTTTCTAAAACGACGACCGATATAGATGCGCTCCAGCACTTCATCGTTGCGCTCGTGGGCGTGGCGCAGGTTGTCCGGCATGGTGTCCGGGTCGTACAGGTCAGCGATTGTGGCGGGGAAGTGGGCTTCGCGGGCCAGCAGGATGTCCTCGGCGCAGCGGGTCAGATCGGCCTTGTTCTGTTCGGTGAGCAGCGGCACAGGGAAAGTGTTCCAGCCAAGCGTGTTGGAGTAGCGGAAGTCTGTCTTCATTTTTCCGCAGACGGTGCCAATCCAGACCAGGTGCAATCGGGAAGCGATCAGGGCCATGTTCCAAAGAGGCGCGTCGTATAGAGCAAAGGCCAAGTCTGTGACGATTGAGCCTCTGGGCAGCAATCCTACGGGAAGATATTCGCGCGACTCCGACGAAACCTTCGGAACAATCGTTACGATTTCATTACCAGTTTGTTTTACTTCTTCGAATTTATGAGGCCATGCAGCGCCTTTCTTTGTGGCAGCCTTTGGGCTTTTTAGTCGGAAGGCAGCAACCGCATCCAATTTTCTATTGATTTCTTCATTGGCCTTAGCTTCTTGCTCTTGGTCGTCAGAAATCCACAAACAGAAACGAACTTCACCTCGAATGTACTCGCTTGCACCATATGCGCGCTTAAGGAATTTAGTTGTTCCCACATCCCTTTCTACTAGCCTTTGCCTTTCCGTCTCTGTGAAAAGCAAATTCCCACCCTCGACCGGCTTACCGCCAGCATCCATCTGGCTTCTTTCATCGGAGGGGGACGTCTGTTTATCGACTATGACGTCGGTGCCAGATACCAAGTAAGCATTAATTTTCTCGACCGCTTTAACCGCCACATCTCCACTGCTGTTGGTTGAGTAAATACGTCGATACTTTTCGGGGCCGTTGGAAATACAGACAATTACAACAGTCACACCTGCATTGTGACTCGCTAGGTTTGCCCACTTGAACGAGGTGTATGCAAATGCGATCTGGTAGTCGCCAGAAAAAATTAGCGGCCAGAGGATCGGTACTTGTTGCCCCTGACAAATGGAGTTTGTGGATACAAACGCAGCCTTTGCCTTGGTCTTGGTGCCATAGTCGGCGGCCTTCATGAACCAGCCCGCGACATAGTCTAGTGATTTCCAGTTTTTGGTACGGGAGGCAAAGATGGCCTCTAGGTCGGCCTTCTGCTCATCAGTCTGCCAAGTGGACCCAAGATAAGGTGGATTACCACATATATACGTCTCGCCACCTTCGTTCTCGAAATCGATTGCCGTCTGATTGAGTGGCGTGCCAAATAAGTCATCGCCAATTATTTTGACGCCCGTACCCGTAGGTCGGCAGATACTCAACCAATCCAGCCTCAACGCATTGCCGCAAACAATCCAGTTTTGCGCATCCAGCGGCAAAAACTCAGCCAGAGCATCCTGTTGACCGCGATACAGCACGTCGCATTGAAACTCAGCGATGATCAGCGCCAGACGGGCAATTTCAGCCGGGAAGTCGCGCAGTTCAATGCCGCGGAAGTTAGTCAGCGGTATTTCGGACCTATTGTGAGCCTCGTCTCGACGGCGATTGATCTCCGCCTCAATCTCGCGCATTTGCTTGTAGGCGATAACCAAGAAATTGCCGGAGCCGCATGCAGGGTCAAATACGCGAATATGTGCCATGCGCTTGCGCAGGTTGAGCAGCTTGGCTCTGTTGTCGCCGGCCGCGTCCAGTTGCGCGCGCAGGTCATCCAAAAACAGCGGGTTCAGCACCTTGAGGATATTGGGCACGCTGGTGTAGTGCATGCCCAGTGCGCCGCGCTCTTCATCATCGGCCACCGCCTGAATCATGCTGCCGAAGATGTCCGGGTTAATTTTCTGCCAATTCAGCTTGCCGGCGTGCAGCAGATAAGTGCGTGCCATACGCGTAAAGCGCGGCGTTTCTGTGCTGCCAGAGAACAAACCGCCATTCACATAAGGGAAGGTGTTGGCCCAGCTGGGCAGGCGCGGTTGAGCGGTGGCGCGCTCGGGCAGCTTGATATTCATGGCGCGGAAGATTTCCGACAGCACCTGGTGGGTGTTGGAGCCGTCGCGTTCGCTGAACTGCTCAACCGTCTTGGTAAACAGACCATCGCCAGTGAAGATGTCGGTGTCTTCGGCAAAAAAACAGAACACCAGCCGCGCCATAAAGTGGTTCATGTCGGCGCGGCGCTCGGCCTTGGCCCAGTCGGGGTTCTCGTTCAGCAGTTCGACGTACAGCTTGTTCAGGCGGCTGGTGGCGCGCACGTCGATGGGGTTGTCCTTGATCTCCTTGATGGTGGAGATGCCGGCCAGCGGCAGCAGGAAGCCGAAGTGGTTGGGGAGATCCGGGTAGTCGCAGGCGATGGTTTCGCCCGTGATCAGCTCTTCGGCTTCCAGCGTTTGCCCGTCGGTAGCGAGGATGAACTTGGCTTTGGCTTTTGTGGTGGCCGGGCTGGCGCGTAACGCCTTGAGCGTGTCGCCCACGTTGCCAGGCTCGCATGTGGCGATATGAATGTTGCTGCGCAGTAGTACGCCGCCCGGTACGTCCGAGGCGTTGTTGTTCCCAGCGCGCAGGCGCTTGAGCGTGGTTTCCTTGTTGCCGAATGCCGCCAGGAAAGTGAACGGAAACTCCGCCGCGTCAAAGGGCTCCAAGGCCAGGTCCGATATTGCGGACTCAATTTCTACTGCATTCATGGTTTACCACTGTCCAGATCGCGTTTGCGCGAGAGCGACTTTAGCCGCTGAATTTTAGGTGTTGACTACGGCCCGGCTGGCGTATGTCGTTGTGCCTACTGGTACCAGCATTGGGCCATTCCGGCTATTGGCTAGACAGTTGAGTGTCTAAAGGCCGTGACCGAGAAATCGACTGCTACACAGTGCTGAGGATGATAATGGAAGGGGCTTATGCAGTGCGAAGAGCATTGGGTGATGAGCCTCCATGTTAATTCGTCGTCCGGTTGCGTCTTACGGCCAACCTTGACCGGCTATTTCGTCTTCAATGTGACCGATTCAGGCGAGCTCCGAAGCTGGCGGCCCCGTCTACGAAAATCCGCGTCTGGTAGGGCAGGGTGATGACCCAATGCGGACGCTCTTTTTAGGCTTTTTTCTTTCTTTTTAGCGGCTCTGGCTGAGCTTAATACCGCTTTGATGGAGCTCAGGGTGAGCCTCATCGAGAGCTAAAGCAGCTCAGGGTGATCCGTATCACCCTGAGCTGTGTATAACCGCACCTCACTTCAGGTTGAGGTGCTTGCGAAGTTCCTCTTGAGTGCTGGGCGAAAATTTATCCCACTCGTTTTTCAAAGTGATGGCGTCAATCTGGGTATTGCCACCGCCTAGGTTAACCTGAATGTTCAGGCGCTCGATGTGGACCATTTGATTAATTGAAAGGTCACCCCGACACATGGCCCTGGTGAGCTCCTCGATTCTATTTTTTACTGTGCTTGGCACGTAGTTCCATGTTGCAAGCGCGGTCGGCAAGCCACTCTCGTTGATTTGGATTTTTTCGCGAACGGTGTAGAGGTTCGAGCGTCCGGGCTTGGTTTTTGTGAGAAATCCCTGCTTTTCAAGCTTGTTCAATGCTCGTTTTACCTGCGCTTGGCTCACGCCAGACAGCTTGGAAATCAGGTCAATGCTCGGATAAGCCTGGCCGGAGTTGTAATTGGCGTGGGCCTTTATGACGGCATAAACCGCAAATGCATGAGCCCCAATCTGCGCGATATCGCCTTGGACGACCATTGCCCGAAAAACGTGAAACCAGTGAGTAGGTGCCTGCAGTGGGGCATTAGTCATTTTGCCGCCCCCTGAGCTGAACACGCGGCCGACTCAGGATCCAGGCATTAATCTCAGTGCTGAGCCAGCCGACCGACCTGCTACTGCCCAGATCATATGGCGCGGGGAACGTGCCAGCGGCGATGTCCCGGTAAATGGTGGAACGTTTTTTTCCAGCGGCTTTTTCGACCTCGGGTAAGCGTAAAAAGCGGAGTTCCTCAACCTCAGGTGCGGTACGTTGTGCCATTTTTCAGTCCTCAAACGGTGGCGCCGCAGCGTCCTCAGGGCTGCGATACGGAATGTTTTAGGGATGTAGAAGGTGTCCTCCCGGCTGCAGAACAGCAAGTTTTTCAGGAGAACCTATTTTGAGGATTTCTTATCCGGCTCAGCTATAAGCTGAAGCGGGGGAGCCTGGCGCACCTGCGGAGAGGCTGAGCAGGACTCTGTTAGCAGGATGTAGGCGCAACAATGCCTAATGTCCTGCGCTTTGTTGGAGTCCACTGCTGGGGGAGCTAATTGAACTCAATTAACCGCTTTAATGCGGTATTTTATGCCGTGACGTCCAATGAACGACCGTGAGATTGTTTTAACATCATCATGCTGCGATGTGCAACCCCCAAGCTGGGAGGCCGGTGTCGCTGGTCGAGGCAGCAGGCTCAGGCCTTGATTGCATCCAGGTAGTCTGACCAACGCTGCATCATGGCGCGGCGTTCAGGTAGAAACGACGTTCGGTCGTACGCTCGTCCCAGCGGGTTTTTGACTGTGTGTGCCAGTTGGTGCTCCAGGAGGTCGGGGCGGAACCCCAGTATCTCTGCGCCGATGGTTCTGGCTGTCGCTCGAAAACCGTGCCCGGTCATCTCGTCGCTGCTAATGTCCATACGTCGTAGAGCGCTCAGGACGGCGTTATTGGACATCGGTCGGTCACCGCCTCGGGCTGATGGGAAGACATAACGGTGCCTGCCAGTCAGCGGTTGAAGTTCGCGGAGCACGGAAACGGCTTGCCGGCTGAGTGGAACCAGGTGATCTGGTCGATCTTGCTTGGTGACCGTAAGGCCTTTCATTTTGTGGCCAGGGATCAGCCACTCGCCTGCGTTCAAATCGACCTCAGACCATTCCATATGTCTCAGGTCTCCTGGCCTACAGAACAGAAGGGGGGCCAGCTTTAACGCACAACAAACAGGCAGTGTTCCGGTGTAGCTGTCCATTGCTTTGAGCAGCGTACCTAGCTTTTCAGGATCGGTTACGGCAGCAAAGTGTTTTACCCTCTTGGCTGGGAGCGTGCGAGACAGATTCCCGATCTGGTTGGGAGAAGTGATGCCTGCAGCTTCTGCGAACTCGAAAATCTGCTTGTAGATCTGGGCGACACGGCGAGCCGTCTCGCTAGCACCGCGCTTGATGATGCGCTGCAGGTTTTCGACCAGCATGGGGGTGCTGATGCTGCTGATCGGGATTTTTCCCAGCCAAGGGTAGGCATTTAGCTCAAGGCGCTGCCGCACAGTGCGGGTGTACTCCGGATTCCAAGACGACTCGCGGATGGTGAGCCATTGCGTCGCGACCGATTCAAAGGTGTGTTGGTGGTCGAGCTGGCTGACCACCTTGGCCATACGTCTTTGCAGTGAAGGGTCTTGACCGCCGGCAAGCTGGGCACGAGCGTCATCGCGTTTTCGTCGAGCTTCCTGCAAGCCGACCTCGGGGTAAACGCCAAGAGCTAGGCGTTTTTCCTTTCCCAGAAAACGGTACTTCAAGCGCCAATAACGGCCTCCGTTGGGCTGCACTTCCAGGTACAGGCCCTGTTCGTCATACAGGCGGTATGGCTTGTCCTGAGGCTTGGCGTTGCGACAGTTGGTGTCTTTCAGGGGCATTGGGGGCACATCCTCTCCGAGCGAGCTGAAGAGTGTTTTATGCCCCCATATATGCCCCCGTCAACCGTGGGATGCCCCGGGATCAGGTGGGACAACGCGGGTAATAAAAAAGCCGTAAAGCTTTGATTTCTCTAGGCTTTACGGCTTTTCTGGGTCTTCCTGGGAAGGGTATTTGGTGGAGCCGGGGGGATTTGAACCCCCGTCTAATCCTTTGATTTCGCTGGTTCTACGCCTGAGGCTGCCATAAAGCTGTCATTCCTTATGCGAACTCGTTCAGTGGCAGGCATTCGCTCAAGCTGACCCGTATCCATCCGAGCATGGCAAGATTCCTGATCGCGGAGGCTATAGATTCTTTTTTCTCTTCGGTATTCCAGGCTTTCTTCCATGCTAGAACGAAGTCGAATACCTCACGCTCTGGAACGATCTGAACACGCTGCTCTTCTTTGAGCTTACTTACTGCGAAGAATACAGTGGCGACTTCTTCAGCCTGCTCAGTATTTTTGATGCGGCTGAAAAGATCGACTGTTTTCTCAATTTTGCTACGGTTCAGGATAAGTATGTCTCGGTGCTTTTCGCGTGCCTTTTCGTATTCGGGACCTGTCTTCAGGTGGTTCATCCGGCCAAGCTGAACTTCTTGAATTAAGTTTGCATTGGCTAGAGTTCCGAGAAGCTTTTGAACTTGCTCCGAAAATGGGCCGTAGCTCGCTTTCTTGAAATCGAGCTCAGTTTCAACTCCAAGTGCCGTAATCGCGTGACATATTTTTTGGAAGATTGTCCGGCCAACTTTTGGTGCATAGGGCTGCTGCTCTAGTTGGTCCATGATTTCGAGCATGACAAGCCAGTTTGGATTCAGCTTAGGCCCACGCGTGCCTTTGTGGCTCCGCTCATCGAAGAGTCTGTGCTGAGGTGGACTCAGGAAGTCTTCAGTGAGCTTGCTAGCTGGCGTGCCAAAAGGCGCGAAAATCTCTACCGGAATGTCCAGTTTGGATAATAGCTTATACATAAGCGGTCCCACGACGTCCCATTCTAAGCCTCCATTTCCGCAGCCGAGTGGTGGGAATGCCACGGATTTTATGTTCCATTCTTTGTACTTCGTCAAAAAATACTCTAGGCCTTTCTCAATGTCTGAAAGGCGCGATGCTGATCGCCAATGCCCCTTGGTTGGGAAGTTTATAATTGACGTGCCAATCAGGTCGTTATAAAGATAAGGTTCGCCTAACTTGACTTCATTGCGTTGGCATTTTTTCTCATAGTCAAGCATTAGGTCAGGCCATCGCTTTTTAAACTCAAGCGCCACCCCTTTACCCATTACACCAACGCAGTTCACGGTGTTCACCAGGGTTTGAGCGCTGCTCTGGAATATGTCTCCAATCAAGACTTTGATCACGGTTTTCACCTAAAGAAGAGGTGCGGGTTAGCGATCACCGGCAATGCGCATTGGTGTAAGCGTAGCAAACCCTCTACCCTCTGCCTTGTTTGTTCATTGCTCACGTAGAAACCGGTCAGGTACCGAGGGTCGACTCGGTTTGGAACTAAGGTTTCCGCGCATTTGCGAGCCTTCTTCCTCCAGGCTGTCACCTGATCCTCATCCTGCCATGAGTCCGCGTAGACGTAGTCGAAATCGATGAGGCGTAGACCGTCTGGATACGAGTGGAACCGAGCGTAATTGCTGGCAGCGTTCTGATCGCTAAGTACGACACCCTGTTCCGACATAACCTGAATACTTACTTTGATTACACTGAGCTGGGAATGTTCGTCCTTCCGCTTGTACATCATCGGATTTCGGGCGCAAAAGTAGAGGTTTGCATATTGGTGCAGCCTCAAGCCACCTGGGACGCTCTTGTTATGGCGAACATCTTGAATTTCTTGCATGGCAACGGAGTCATGCTCAACATGATCGGCCAGATCGTGGCTCAAGATTCCTCGCGTCAACACTGACGGCAGATTGCTGATCGGCATGATGCAGTGCAGCTCGACAACACGATGACTCATAGGCTTCCCATCCAGGTGTCCAGCCGGGAACTATACATGATGGATGGCAAGCTGCCTTCAGCCGTTAGGAAGATTCTGCGCAGTCCTGTGCTGGGCACATTGCAAAGGCATCCTCTGCCTTAGAGCCTGCTCTGCTATCAGTTGTGGGCATCCACTTCCCGTATACCTGCGAGATCATCGACCAGTTGGCATGGCCCATTTGCTGTGCCACCCACATTGGATGCTCGCCGGCCGATAGCATCATTGAGGCGAAGGTGTGGCGAGTCTGGTACGGGCGTCTGTATCGCACGCCTGCCTTCTTCAGAGCGGGCACCCACATGGTTTTCCTAATCGGCTGGTCTCCGGTCCAGCGCTCCCCTGTGCGAGGGTTCTGAAACACTTCCGCATAGGCCAGATAGGTGTAGGCCTTTTGCGCTGTGAGTGCAGCAATAGCTGGGGCAAGCAGCTTGATGCTCCGCTTGCCCGTCACCGTTTTGGTCACCTCGGCCTTTCCGCTGGAGGCCTGGGTCATTGCCCGTGAGACATGTACCTCGCCGCGTAGCCAGTCGATATCTCCCCAGTCAAGCGCCACTAACTCGCTGGTGCGCATGCCCGTCCAGAAAGCGAACTGTACCAAGTTGCATGCCTGACCTTCGAGAGCTTCCAGAATGGCTCGCTGCTCGTCCGGAGAGAACGGGTCGACGTCGTCTTCCTTAACCAAGCCCTTGCGCGCATATGTCCAGCCTGCCAGCGGGTTGATCTCTACCAGCTCTTCCTCCACCGCATCGTTCAGTGCCGAGCGCAGGCAGCTCTGGATGTTGCTCAGTGTCTTGTTGCTGATCTGCAGGGTGTCGAGCCAGTCGCGCACCGCCTTACGCTTTAGGTCGACCACCATGACGGTACCGAGGGCTGGCACCAGGCGCAGCTCGACAATCTTCCTGTAGCCCTCGTAGGTGCTGCTGGAAACGTGCTTCTTCTTGCTGGCCAGCCAGCGGGTTAGGAAACCAGCCACGTTTTCCCGGCAGGCCTCTGGCGCGAACCTCGCTGCACGCGGGGAGCCCGGGAAGGTAGCTGAATAATCAAAGACGCCTGTAGCGATGGCATGCTCAATAGCAATCTTGTGCCGCTCGGCGAGCTTTAGATTAGTGGCGGTGGGCTTGAGCGAGATGCGCTCGCGGCACCGAACCCCACGGTACATGAACGTGATTTCGATACTCGAGTCGGAGACTGCCCGAACTCCCCGCCCATCTCTACCCATGACTCATATCCCTCCACATCAATTAACACCCGGCCATCTGGGGCCTTGATCCATATTTCTCCGAGCCGCCAAATCCCGTCGCGAAGCTTCGAGCGGATAGCGTCTTCGGAGTAGCCAGATTCGCTTGCGAATTTCCTGATGGTCACGTAGCGCATATGTCGTTATTCCTGACTCATCAGGGTTTGTGCTTGTGCGCAGGTTGGCGTATCTGTGCGTCGACACCGGCCTACTGGAGATGCGTTGCCTTTCGTCTTCTCGGTGATGTCCTGCTTGTGCAGGCTCCGGTTGGTTGTGTTTCGGGTCATTTTTCCGAGTCCTTCTAGTTGCTCGGAGTAAGACTAAGGATTGCCGTTTTGCTTGTGTTTCGGTTTCACGCAACAAAAGCGACGGAAATTGAAAATCGGAAACTCCCTGCCAAGGGAGATGGATGAGCCCGCGCGGCGTGACGCGAATCAAGTTGCTGGTTGCTCCGTGAAACCCAGGGCACCCTCAGGTCAGCTGCAGCTTTTTCTGCTCGTATGTGATGCGGTTCATTACGCAAACTGGAATTGCAAACCCTTGAATATTTGTTTTGAGGGTTTCGCAACCATCTTCGACGATTCCGCAGGGCACACCCCGGCGGAACCGCATTCCCCTCCCGATGTAATTGCGGAGGATGATTTCCCAGGATTCGTCGTCGTAATAGAAGCCCGTGATCTCGGCCCAGTTGGCCGTAACGCCGCCTCCAACGATTCCTTCAGATGTCAGGCAGAAAATTTCTACTTGGTTTCCCTGCGTGACAGGTACGGCGTATATCCGGCCGTTCGGTGCTACAGGTGGGAAAGTCTGTCCGTTGCCGAGGTGACGAAATTCCATGGTGGCGCTCCGCATGCATGAGGTTGCATGACACCCTATGTCATGGTCTGGAAAACCCAAGCCGGCACAGCTCACAGGCTGATGCCATTGGGTTTCCTGGGGGTGTTCGTAAGCTGTGGCAATTCAGAACAGGGAGTGTCGCCATGGGTAACAAGTCAACAACGATCCGCATCGGTTTGCTGGCAGCAGCAGTCGCTCTCCTGGTTGGGTGCTCTGGTACACCGAAGGTTATGGCTGTGCAGCTTCCTGAGCCGAAAGATGTGCCGAGGGAGAAGTGGTCGGATGCCATGCACGTTCTGACCGCCATGAACATTTCTGGTCAGCGTGACGTTCCGCTTGAACTGTCGGGTGTAGCTGGTGGCGCTGGCTCTGCCGGTAGCTCTGGGGCTGTACTTGGGGATGCTGGATTAAGCGTGGTTGGCTTTGTCTCGCCTCCTACCGGTTTCAGTGGCGGCGCAGCGGCGGGAGTTGGCGTTGGTTTGATGCTGTTGGGCGGTTCAAGCGATCCGGCGCGGGCGACTCAGGTTGTCGCGTGGGTGCCTTCCGATCAGGCCAGTTCGCCAGATGAAGCATCTGCCCTGGCACTAAGTAAGATCGAGGAAGTTCGCAGGAAGATTTTTTCAGGCGGGCTATCGAAGCTGCGCATACAAACAGGAAAATACCCTGACAGTCATTCGCGCGCTTACGCGTCTCTGGCAGACATCTATGCGGAACGGCCGATCCCGTTCAGTGATGAAGCCGCTACATCACCAAGCTTCTTGCAGTCGCCGCTCAGCTACGGGCCGATCTTCATCCGCCACAACCAATTCACGCTTGATGCATACAAGAACGACATGACGACTTCGGAAGCCATGCTGCTTGCATCGCAGTCCCTACCTGCGTGGATCTACATCTACCACCCAGGCCAACGGTTGAGGAAGGACTCGATCCCGGCGGCAATTTTCAACCAAGGCAGAGCAATGTACTTTGTCGGCAAGTAATTCGACGTACTGGCGGACCGTTCCGGGGCGTGGTTTCCGTCGGTCATAACAAGTCTGCGGCGATCCTTTTGGGTATGCCTCAACTGATACGGAAAAGGCGCGGCAGATTCGTCCTTGCCGCTCTATAACTAACACCCAAACTGTAACGATGTTTCTGCAACGCCCAAATTGAAACAGCACGCATAGGGATCAAGAAATGTTTGCATAGGCCGGGGATGTCTACCGGAGCAGGGGTAGTCCACTCTTCCCAAGAAAATTTCGCTCACTGATCCTCCGTCCCGCTGGACAGCAGCGCCAGGCGGCCCGGCTTTTTTGCCTACTCCACGAATTACCTGATCGACACTGAGCACGGTGTGATCATGGACGTGGAAGCTACCCCGGCGCACCGTACCGCCGAAGTCGATTCGACTAGGACGATGGTCGAGCGTGTCGAAGCGCAGTTCGATCTCACACCGGATCAAGCCTTGTCGCTGACAAATGATCCAGGACGCCAGTTCAACTCCTCATATAGACCGCTCGTCGTAAATACGCTAACGGGGGCACTAGTGGGGGCACCTACCAAGAAATATAAATAAATATACTTAAAAATCATAGACTTACATGTATATGCTTAATCCCCCCGGCTCCACCACTTCATCATCTAAAGACGTCCACGGACGTCTTTTTTTGTGCCTGAAATCCAGTAACCACGCGGCTTCCAGCGCTTTTATGGGCTTTGGAGGAATTCTGAGTTCCAGGCGCTTTGGTCTCCCAAGTGGCGGCATGGGATACCCGGTGCTATTTTCAGGATACCAAAACGGTGCTGGAGGTATCCCATGCCTGCTAACGCAACCCGCCTCTCCGACCGCCAGCTCAAGGCAATCAAGGCAACTGGTAAAGACTTCGTCCTCTGTGACGGCGACGGCCTGCAGCTTCGAGTACGCGCCAGCGGCTCGATGATGTGGAATTTCAATTACCGAGAGCCGTTGACCAGAAGCCGTATCAACATGGCGCTCGGTCCATATCCCGACCTTTCGTTAGCCAATGCTCGAAAAAAAACCGTAGAGGCGCGTGAATTACTCGCCTTGGGCATCGATCCCAAAGCCCGACGCGATGAAGTCAGGCAAGCCAAACTCGCTGAGACTGAACACACCTTCGAAAAGGTGGCCACGGCCTGGTTCGAACTGAAAAAAGACTCCGTAACCAAGGCCTACGCCGAAGACATTTGGCGCTCGCTGACACTTCATGTTTTCCCGAGCATGAAAACAACGCCGCTCTCGCAAATCACTGCCCCAATGGTCATCAAGATCCTTCGCCCAATCGAGGCTAAAGGTAGCCTTGAGACGGTGAAGCGATTGAGCCAACGACTCAACGAGGTCATGACCTATGGGGTCAACTCCGGGCTGATACTCGCGAACCCCCTCAGTGGAATTCGGGCGGTGTTCAAAAAACCCAAGAAAGAGAACATGGCGGCGCTACGACCTGAAGAGCTTCCGGAGCTCATGATGGAAATCGCGAACGCCAGCATCAAACGCACGACCCGTTGCCTGATCGAATGGCAGCTACACACCATGACCCGCCCATCCGAAGCGGCGACCACGCAATGGGCAGACATCGATTTCGACAAGCGCATTTGGACGATCCCGCCCGAGCGCATGAAAAAGCGCCGGCCGCACACCATCCCGCTTACCGATCAGGCGCTCTCGTTACTAGAGACACTCAAGCACTACAGTGGCCACCGTGAATACGTGTTTCCTTCAGATAGAAACCCGCGGACCCATGCCAATAGCCAGACGGCGAATATGGCTCTGAAACGTATGGGTTTTCAGGACCGCCTGGTAAGCCACGGCATGCGCTCCATGGCCAGCACTATCCTCAACGAGCATGGCTGGGAGCCCGAGTTGATCGAAGTCGCCTTGGCACATGTCGACAAGGATGAGGTTCGAAGTGCCTACAACCGTGCGGAGTACATTGAGCGCCGACGCCCTATGATGGCCTGGTGGAGCGAGTACATTCAGAAAGCGGCTACCGGCAGCCTGCTGGTATCCGCTGTGAATGAGAGCAGAGACAGTAACGTCGTCTCGATACGATGAGCTATAGCCCCTCTTTAAGAGAGATGTATCGCGCCTGGCGACACCGGCGACACCGGCGACAACCCGCGGCACTGCTGAGCCGGAAGGTGGCGACCGCTCTGGCGACTGTCGCCACGTCCAACTCGCCTGAACGCTTTTCCCGCCCAGCCGGTATTCCATGGGGAAAGCTTTGCATTCCCCATGGAATACCGGCTCCTCAAAAAAGCCGACGAACGGCCAACCCTCCATCGAACGCCATCCCTTTCCAACGCCATCCAGTGGCCGTGATTGACGCCCAGGCACCCTCAGAACAGCCATTGACCCGCCGCCGTGCGGGGTTTAAATCAGCGTGGCCTCGACGATGGTGCCTTGGCGCAACGACAACCCTCGGTCACCCAGGTACCCATTGATCACGGCCAGGATGCCAGCAGCCAACTCATGCTTCTCGAGCAGCCGGCGGAAGTTGAGGATGGTGGCTTCGTACAGCGCTTCCTCCATCGCTGGATTGCTGTAGCCAAACCAGTTCTGCATCAGATGTACGCGCAGCATCGCCGTCAACGGTACGCCGAGCGGCCACCTTCACCCTTCGGATAATGCGGTTCGATCAGGGCAATCAAACCCCTCCACGGCACCACCCGATCCATCTCGATCAGAAACAGCTCCTTGCGGGTCTGCTTGCGCTTGCCGGCGTACTCGGCGTCAGCGAAGGTCATTTGCTTCATCAAAAAACTCGGCGGGGGGAGTCCGGGTATTTTGCCAAAATCAGGAAGTCTTCTTCAGAATTTCCCTAGTGGCTCCAAATAATGGTCTTCCCGTCGGGGGGGAAGTGCCGCAGTGGGGACTGAACTCCTTGCACAGGTGCGCCCAGATTGGTTGAGCCCCACCGACCACTCTCTGGAACGCTTAAGGCAATCAAAGCCAAGGGGCACCTCCAAGCACTGGCAGACCGCTATAAACGCAGGCGAGGTAGGCAAGATTAGGCAAAAGCGGCCGAAAAGGCGCAGCCTGCTAGCAACTGACAGGCCCAAAAGACTAAAAAACTACGTTAAACCGTATGTCGCTACGTTAAAAAATGACGTAATACTGTTTATAATACCTCTCTTTTCTGCCCTTACGCCGCCCACAACATGAAGCCTCTCGACGCACATTATTGCTACTCCTTCCCAGCTGTCAGGGGCGTGCAGGCCGGCAGGCCGTTCTATATCGCGACCTGCCCCATGCGTATCATTCCCAAGATATTCAATTTCGATGAGACAGAGGTTCCGCCGGAGCTTCGCGCCCAGCGTACGCTCAACAAAATGCGGATACCCGAGATGGTTCGCTATTTACTGGACAATCCGGATGACTACGTATTCTCAGCGTTAACCGCCTCGATTGCAGTCGATATCGCTTTTGATGAGCACCCAGACTCTCCCAATTTGGGAATCTTACGCGTCCCAATGGATGCCCAAATTCTGATTAACGATGGGCAACATCGCCGCAAGGCTATCGAAGAGGCGCTTCAAGAACGACCGGAGCTTGGGCAGGACAACATCCCTGTGCTGTTCTTTGTTGATGAAGGTCTTAAGCGTAGCCAGCAAATGTTTGCAGACCTCAACAAACACGCGATAAAACCAAGTCCATCACTGGCCACTCTTTACGATCATAGAGACCCCGCTTCTGAGCTAGCTCGCCTCTTGGCCACATCGATAGAGCCCTTCACAGGACTCACAGAGATGGAGAGATCTAGCATTTCTGCTCTTTCAAGCAAGCTATTTACGTTGAGCAGTATTAAACAGGCCACCCGCGCTTTGTTGGCGAAGGGAGCTAAGCAGGGCTTTAGCGAAGAAGAAGCAGAACTCGCATCTGATTATTGGCAATCGGTTTATAAAAATATGCCTGACTGGCAGATGGCAATGAGCAAGCACATTTCGCCTGCCCACCTTAGACAAGAATATGTGCATGCACACGGCGTTGGTTTGCATGCTTTGGGCTTACTTGGCCGCAGCCTGATTCTGGAGCACCCAGAAACGTGGAAGGGTGACTTAACAACCTTGCGCAGTATCGACTGGCGCAAGACAAATCCGGAATGGCTGCGCCGCACTATGTCACATGGCAAATTAAGCAAATCCATTATAGCCATTCAGCTGACCTGCAACGCTCTTAAAAACGCACTTAACCTCCCCCTGACACAAGAGGAGAGGCTGCTCGAAGAAAAGGTTTTGGAAAAATGAGCACCTTAGAAATGGCCTATGATTTGGCCGATTATGAAGATTTCATTAACCAGGAAATTTTTGCAGGCAAGCCTCTCGCAGAACAAGTTGCTGAGGTGCAGCGTATCTATGCTATGGATGCACGACCATGGATTATTGGCTACAGCGGAGGCAAAGACTCTTCAGCAGTCATAACCCTTGTTTATCTAGCTCTTCTGGGTTTACCCCCAGAGCTAAGAACCAAGCACGTCTTTCTGGTTTCATCCGACACTCTAGTTGAGACACCGGTTGTAGTTGATCTCATTCAGAGCAGCATGCGTCTCATTGAAGCAAGTGCAAAGCGCGACAAGCTTCCCATAACCCAGCACTCTGTAGTGCCAAAAACCGACAACACATTCTGGGTAAATTTACTAGGGAAAGGGTATCCAGCACCTAGCAGGAGCTTTCGTTGGTGTACCGAACGGATGAAGATCGATCCGGTCAGCGAATTCATACGTGAAAAAATTAGCCAATTTGATGAAGTAGTTATTCTGCTAGGGGCTCGAAGTAGTGAAAGTGCTTCACGTGCACAAGTAATTGCCAAACATAGAATTGATGGTTATCACCTCTCACGCCACACCACACTGGCAAATGCATTCATCTACACGCCTATCGACACGTGGGATACAGAGGATGTTTGGAGGCTGTTACGTGGTGCTTTCCGTTACGCCCCCCAGGATATAGAAGAATGGGAGAACCCATGGGGTGGTAATAATCGTCCACTTTGGTCTCTTTACATGCATTCATCAGGACAGGGTGAATGCCCCCTAGTCATTGACGAGAGCACACCTTCTTGCGGTAACTCACGGTTTGGTTGCTGGACCTGCACGGTTGTAACCAAAGATCGAGCCATGGAGAACCTTGTTCAAAATGGCGAAGAATGGATGTTGCCACTGCTAAAGTTCCGAGACATTCTAGCTAAAACCACAGAGCCGGATCAAAAGGATACTTACCGAAACTTCAAACGACGAAGCGGGAAAGTAAGTTATCAATACGCCAAAGAAGGCGAAGATATAGCAACCGAACGTAAGCATGTGCCAGGTCCCTACTGGTTGAAATATCGTAAAGCGTGGTTAAAAGAACTTCTCCAAATGGAAAAGTCTCTTAATCAGCAAGGTCACTCGATTAGTCTTATAACTGAGCCTGAACTACATGCAATTCGCCAGCAATGGCTTAAAGACCCGAATGAGCCAGATTGGACAGATGAGCTTCCCGCACTATACCGAGAGGTTTACAGCAAAGATCTTAACTGGATTATAGACGATCAATCTAGATTCGATGCGCTAGACTCTTCACTACTCAGCCAAGTGGCTGAAAAGCATGATGTTAGCCCCGAAATGGTAATGAAACTTATAGAGTTAGAGGTTTCGCTGGAAGGCTTGAGTCGCCGGCATGGTGTATTCGATAAGATTGGGAGCATCCTAAAACAGGACTGGGGATCACTTGAGCAAATTGAACAACGCCAGTCTGCATTGCAAAAAAAGCATGAACGCGACATCCACCAGATGGATATCTCTGAGATTGAAGAAAATTTAAAGCAGATACAAGACCAGCTGATAAGGGCCGATAGTTTTGTATTCGCAAGTAGCAAGGTTTCAGATAATGATAATTAAAAAATTAGAGTTGCATAATTTCAGAGTATTCGCAGGTACTCATGAAATCTTGCTAGAGCCGCGCAACTCTAAACAACCCATAGTGCTGTTTGGCGGCCTGAACGGCGCAGGTAAAACTTCAATACTCACAGCGATCCGCCTTGCATTGTATGGCCGGTTAGCTTTTGAAACTATTTATCAAAACCAAGAATATATCGATAAGCTTTCTACCCTTATTCATAACGGAGTAGAACTTAAGCAACAACCCAGCGAAGCATCAGTAGGACTGACGTTCACCTACAATAAGGATGGTGAGGAGTCGGAATTTACGGTCATTAGAAGCTGGAGCCGAGGGAGTAAGGATCAGCTTTCATTACTGCAAAATGGCTCTTTACTAAATGAACTTAATTACGATCAGTGCCAAGGATTTCTGAATGAGTTAATTCCTCACGGCATCGCTGATCTGTTCTTTTTTGACGGCGAAAAAATCGCATCTCTAGCAGAAGATGAGTCTGGCAAAGTCTTACAAACAGCTGTTCGGCGTTTGCTTGGCCTAGATTTAATAGAAAAACTTCGCAATGATCTGACGATTTATCTTAAACGCCAGAACTCTGATGCGTATGGCACACGGCAGCAGGAGCGAATTAAAGAGCTAGAGGAAAACCAAGATCTGCATGGTAAAAGCGCCGAGCAGTTTCGCTATGCTGCGGACCTTAGCAAAATATCACTGGACCTGATCTCTGCTGAACTTCGTAAACAGGAAGGACAGCTAGCTGCTCAGGGTGGTGCATTTGCACTGACCAAAGTGCAAGAGGAACAACGTGTTGATGGATTGCTCAAGGAGAAAAACCTTCTTGAAAAGAATATTCGGCACGAGTTTGAAGGCACATTCCCGTACGCTCTAGCCCCAAAAGCACTAAAAAAATTGATGGCACAGCTCGATACCGAGTCAACCATTAAAAGGAGTCAAAATTTTTCCACTGAATTTGTTACTTTTCTTGCCGATATAAAGAAAAATGAAAAATTTGACTCACCAGAGTTAAAAAGAGCAGTAACAAAAACCTTAGAACAGCAGTTAGAAAAATACCTTACCAAAGAATTAAACGGTCAAGTCCTGCTAGACATATCAGAACGAGAGCATGGCTCACTTAGTCAGAGTATTAATTCAGAAAGCCGTTCCTCCTGGATTCGATTTGATAAGAGCCGTCTCGCTCTAGCTGAGATTGAAAACTCACTAGAACAAGCATCAGCAAACATTCAGCGTGCGCCAGAGGAAGAGCAGCTTTTTGATATATTCCAGTCAATTCGTGAACTGGACTCTAAACATCAAGCAGCATTATCCGAATACAAATCTTTGCTAAGCAAAGCTCAAGACTCGCTTAGAAAACAGCTCGAATGTGCTAAACAACTTCAAAAGCTTCACGACAAAGAGCAATCGCAGTACAGCTCAAATATTGCGATAGATAATGCTAACAACACGCTTGCACTGCTAAACGACTATGCAAGCGCTCTCACCTTAGCGCGCGTTAGAAAGTTAGAACTGAAATTCTCAGATGCTTATCATCGACTTGCAAGGAAGGAAGATCTGCAAATAAGCGCGCGAATCAACCCAACCACATTCGATGTAGAGCTGATTGACGATCAAGGCATTGCAATCAATCGTAAATCACTGTCAGCAGGCGAAAAGCAGATCTATGCAATCGCAATTCTAGAGGCACTGGCGAAAACCTCAGGCCGCCAACTACCAGTCATCATTGACACCCCGCTTGGTCGCCTTGATTCTCATCATCGGGACAAACTAATCGACAACTACTTCCCAACAGCTAGCCATCAAGTGATCTTGCTTTCGACTGATACAGAGGTAAATGAACATTACTTCTTTAATCGCCTAGAAGGCCATACATCTTTCTCTTATCAAATAAATTTCAATAGTGTAAGTAAGTCAGCCTCTATACAGCCAGGCTACTTTTGGAAAAAAACAACAGAGGCTTGCTAGATGCTACCTAATAGAATGCAGTTAACAAGCCAGACAGAAGAGCAACTAAAACGTCTTAAAGGATTCACTGGAGTCACTCCAAACATAGCAGCACGACTAGCTTTCTTCCGCTCAATCGAGTCCGGCTTTCGATATAAGAATGACGAGCGAAAATTGGATGGCTCGTTAGTCCTAGACAAAATTACTTGGCTTGGTGAAACCACTTTAGTAACAGAGTTGCTGCTTAAGATTAACTACCCAGACCTAGACCAAAAAGAAATTACAAAAGCATGGGCGGCGCACGTAGAGGATGGTGTAGCAACTCTTCGTAACCGTCGAAGTCTTAAGGAACTTGCACAAGCGCTGTAAACATATCGATATAAAATTAATTGATGTCTCACAGCACCTCTACCGCCTTAAAATAATGTTTGGAGCTTAGCCATCAAGCTCCAAACATTCGAAACCCACACTCAGAAATGTAAATCTTCGCGAACGCTATAGAAATTTAGACACCGGCCTTTAGCGTCTTATAAACAATACCAGCCGTCTTTGATACAGCTTCAAAACTGGAAAAATAATCATCCTCTACCGCAATACTCTCCAATACAGAAAAATAGTCTTCCTTTGAAATGGCATCGCCATAATCAAAGTCACCGAGCGCAACATTTCTATTATAAATATCTCTAAACAATCTCATCAAGGCGATGAAACCAATAGTCTTATTTAACACTGAGTCTCTATTATCAAACCTCCAACTATCCGGCCATCTTTCATTAACTGCCGAAAAATAATTGTATACGTTTGCAGCAATAACTGAATCCTGCTCAGCAACAAAGCTCTTCCTAAATGGTAATCTTTTAAAGTCCTCATACTCTAAATCTGGAAGAGTCTTATCTTTCAAACCTAGAAAATTCTTTTTCCTGCCAAGAAGAATATCGCGATCAACACTTGGTCTTTTCGAAATTAGCCTAACTAAATTTTCAACAAAAGCCGCCTGCGTAAGAACTTCCGAATTGACCCCTTCAGTCTTAAACCCCAACCGCTTTATTCTTCTATAAAACGGCGAACCTTTCTTTGAATTAAGCAAAGAAGCTATTTGGTGCCCAGTTTTAGTTGGACTTCTAGCTAACGCGAGAGACTCTAAGTCATAAACCAGACTTTTATTAACCTTTGTTTGATTCTGGTTAACCATGGTAAAGACCTGAGCCTGAGTGTGCAGGTCAGCTTCCACGAAAATCGTAACTAGTAACTCAAAGTCTTTTCTTTCTCCAGAAGCAGATGTGTAGCAAAAATCCGTATTCTCAAATCCAGCTAACCGATGCTGACCATCAAGGATTTTAGCCACTTTACCCTTTTGATCATCATGATACTTTATACATAACGCGCCTTCTTCCAAGGAAATATAACGCCCATCAATTGCAATAATTATTGAATTTGGGAAAGTTGCGTCTACAGCTGATATATACTCATGAATCTTTTTAACTCTGGCTTGCGTCAGCTCACGCTGTATACCTAAATAAGTATCAAAGCCTTCACTGGTTTGCTCTTTTTCCAGCCGCCGAACGTCAGAAAATGAAATGTCGTGAAGATCCTTAGCTTTGATAACGCTGCAATAAAACTCACCGATGGGTTGTGACACATATAAAAATTTACTTTTGATTATATTCATCAATCACCCTCCCCACCGATCAGTTGACTCATCCCAGAGTCCAAATCACGAACCTGCTTATTTTGTATTTTGTTAGTATCAATTGCCTTTCTGTAGTTTGGCCAAATACTAAAATACCAAATAACCAAAGTCGCACCAACAATGGTATACCCAATCCAAGAAATCACCTGCTGATTAATACTCATTTTTATAGACAATGCCGCCTCAAGCCTAACTGATATAAAAAGGAATGCACCTACAAATAAGGCGTACAAAAACAAGTAGAAGCAGAACTCCCTCCTTAAGTTAGACGCCCCCTCTTTAAGCCTTGTTAAAATATAAGGTGTCAAAAATGCTGAGGTGTATATGAAAACCTCACCGTAACTGAAATTTGCTACAAATGCAGTTTTTATATCCACACTGTTCCACATTGCAGAAACTGAAGCCCCGCACAATATTGGAAATAACGAAAAAAATAGAGTCAGAACGAATTCTTTCGTCACTTTAAGAAACTGAAATATAATGTCCATAACTCTAGCCACCAACCCTATATACAGCGAAAGACAGTAGCCTCATAGCAACTCCCAAAATGCCACATCTCGCATTTTCTTCATCTGCTTTTCGCCATCAATATAGAGACTGTAATGTTTCTCTAATTTCCTGATCACTTCCATTAGCTGCTCCTGCTCCACCTTATCATCCTTATTAAAGATAGCTTTAATATCAGAGTTTTTAATCTCTGCGACCCGATGGACTACCCAAGTCAAAATATAGGATGCGTAGTTATTCTCTCCAGTTTTGAAATGCGTAATATCCTGTGTCGATAAAATTAATCCAACTCCATATTCACGCCCTTCCTTGAGAATTTTACGCAAACTTTGGAAATCTTCTTTCATGAAGTTGTCGGCCTCATCCACCAAAATCATCTTAGTGATCTGGCGATAGTCACCCTGCACAACAGGCTTACCGCGCTTTTGCATCTGGGAATAGAAGAGATCCAAGGTGAGTGCTACCACCAAGTTTTGAATCTGCGGCGGGTAGCCCGCCAACTCAATCACAGTTACCCCGTCAAGTAGATCGTATAGCGAACAGACTCCCTCTGGGTTCGACTCAAAGATCTCATAAGTAGCCAAGCTATCGAGGGCCGCATAGAGAGAGTCCTCCTCCACCTTTTCCTGGCTCTGGAATAGATCCCAAAGCTGGGCAATTGTAGGGGCTGGTTTCGACCAAGTACTTGCATCCGACATGCTGATGCCAGCCAAATCATAGGCATCGCGTATTAGCTTACGCAGCCGCAGCTGTTGCTTTTGGCCCAGTCCGAAAGCCCGAGCCATTGTCTCAGCGAAGCCAGCAGAGGTATGCACAGGCAGCATTGGCATAGCGCCATAAAGACTGAGTGGGTTATAGGGTAGTCGGAATAGTTTTAACCGCTTTGCCTGGTTTGCCTGAGTAAAGTCGTCATCCACATAATCCGACTTATAGTCAAAGATCAGCATGCCGATAGGGGCACCGCTCACATTGCTGGCCTGGTTACGCATCAACTGAGTAACTAGTGACTTGGTAAACTGGGTTTTCCCGGTTCCCATAGTTCCTATGATCCCGGTATTGGTATTCATGAACCGGGAGGTATTGGTCGGCTCCCAGTAAAGCGGCGTCTGGCGAAAAGCTTCATGACCAAACAACACTTGGAGGGGGCCCTGGACCATAGGGGCCGAGGTTATAGACTCAGCATCAGCTGGCACCGCGACTTGCATGACGTCGGTCGGCTCAGGCTCAGGCGTAATATTCGCCTCAAGGCTAGGCACTTGAGATTCTGTAACGACTTTAGGCTGTGATATAAGATTTGGTTGAAGCAGATACTGGCGAGGGACCTTGCAAGTCTGAAGCAACTGCGACAACGCATCTGCCCCGTTGGCACCGATTAGAGCAGTCAATAGTGAATACGGCAGCTCTATTTGAAGCACATTATCTATAGTAGTTTGGTAGTGAGGCTCAAAGCAGCTATCGTTCTCCACATGCGCTAGAACAACTCCGTCCACGTAGCCTGGCACAGCGGATACATGATAACGGCCCCTCAACCACCACTCACGCCGACTAAGCAATGTATCTAGTTTTTTGTCATCCAGTACCTGATAGAGACGGAATTTCTCCACCTGCATCAAAACCTGACGAATAAAGAGAGCACGATAGATACGGGCTGCTAGCGTATTAGGCCCCAGAACATCTTCTAATAGGTAGCGCCCAAGTTCCTTAGCTTGCTGGCCTGCATATTTAAAATCAGGGCGAACACCCGTCTTTACCTCAAGCGGAAGCAAGTAGAGAGTTTCATCCTTGAATCCAACATACAGAACATCATCAGAAATAGCGCCCTTACGATAACCCTGCAAATGGCGTGAGAATTCACTCTCACTCATTTTTAGGCCCACATTGCCGGAGACCCGAATCATCTCCGCCACAGAGAGTGGAATCCAACAGATATCAGACTGACTCAGCATGGCACTTACAAATTTGTAAGCCCCAATTATACCGTGCTTTTCTTTGCGGTCTTTGGCCGATGCCGTAAGCATCTTGAGCAACCACTCTCCATTAAAAGCATTGAACTCAGCTAGTAACCGATCAGTACTGACACCACTCTCTTTGTGTAAAAGTCGCTGAAATAAATCTACCTGCTTAGTTACTGTTATCGCGTCATAACCGGCACTACTTGTATATTGATCAGAATAATGAATCAGTACCACATCCTTTTGGCTTGTAAAAAAATCCAGGGTTACTTTTGGATCAATGATGGTGGTCCATAAAGCACTGTCGTAGGAACGGGTCAACAACTGCTTAAAGTCAGCTCCCACCGCCAGCCCCATACCATTACCTAGATACTGAGCGTTGCTAAGCCGCGCAGGCTGCCACAAACCGCCCAATAGGCGAGCCAATCGTAGTGGCTGATAAGGAGATGTATCAACATTACGCAAACCAAAAGCGGTGAAGTAAGCATCTCCCTGAGTTTCAGCAGCATCCCCAGCAATAAGACCATCGCAGAGTACACCGCTCAGTGCTTCATCGATATTGACAGCATGGCATTCGACTGGAGCATTGTTGCTGAAAAAAGCCAGGTGGGCATACGCCAAATCGCCCTCACCTGTAGGGGAGGTAAATTTACTATAGGTGAGACGGCTGCGAATCAAGTCGATTAACATATCAGCATCAGCACGTAGAGCGACGCTGTTCAGCCCAAGCCATTCCTTAAGCTTATCGTAGGCACCAGTCTCAGCAAATTTATCAAAATCGTTTTGTTGGAGCTGATCATCGTAAAAGTTCACATGAATAGTTGCAGACTGTTCACGATTCAGTTTGAAGTGATCAACTAACCCTAGAAATAACTCTTCGGCCCGCCCCTGATTAATGGCGTTGATGATAAGTGCACTATTCCCCCCGACTGCAAAAAGACGAGAGTATGCCTGTGAGAACTCAGATAGCTTATCCTTAACTAAGCGCCTTACGTAGCTGTGACTTACCTGTCGTTGCGGGATCAGATCCAGCCAAAAGCTATTCTCCTTAATAGGAGCAAGATGGGCATACCCTGAGTCACTATGATAGGTAAATGGTAGCAAGCCAGAAGCCACCATTCGATCAAGAGTTATGAATGGTAACTCTTTGAAGGAGGAATCACCTCGTTCACCAATTTCCGCCTTAACATCACAAACGAGTTGATGGTGATAGGCTAAAATCAAGGGATGAATTGGACTAAACCGCTCCCTTTCTTCAACTTTATGCAAGCCGACTTTCATCAAGTTCTTCTGAGCCGAGGTCAGCACTTGGTTAAGCGGAATTTTAGTTAATTCACTTTCAAATGCATCCAAAACACCTTGCACTAAAGAGCAGTAGCTGTTTCCCCAGGCAATCAGGCTTGGTAAGGTTCCATATTTATCGTAGTAATCAAATAAATTACTATACGCCTGATGCAATCCTGGATAGAGCGGCAGCAAATCACTTAGCTTCATCGATGCTGAAGTGTTTATGACGTAAATAAGCCTCTCATCTATCATTTGTGCTTCAAACTCAAGCAACTGCTGGCGTATACCGACCACGTTGTACTCGGAGTTATCAAGCACAACCTTACGTTTAGCTCGGTTGTATTCAGCGTTACCCTCATCCCTAAACAACTTCCCAAACCGCTCCAAGTCGAATAGCAGTGGTGTACTTATTCCATCTTCTGCACTTGGCCCTTCGATATTGATATTTAATAATTGATCATTATTACAAAGACAAAATTGAATCAACTCGCTCTGGCTGGCTAGTTGCTCAAAATCAATCAATGCATAGCGCTGACAATCAACTTGAGCATCATCCGCATCGAGACTATAAATACTGTCTCCTTGAGCAGCAACCCGAATATGATTTTCTTCAATTTGCAAAGTTAGCTGGCTATTTAAAGGATCTACTCGATAACAAGTTTTAATCTCATCGAGATAGAAACGCCCCTGCTCAACTATAAGACAACGAAACTTGTATTCTTCCGACCGATTTTCTCTTCTTAATTCAACACTAAAAAAACTTGGACTTCCTAGGCATGGGACGATAATTTTTGCGCGAGAAGTCTTACCTCCTGCACGACTCACTGTGATACTGGCAACACTCGCAAGTGCTTTATTATGAGACAATCTAATTTGTTTTGGATCAAGATCATTACCTGAAAAGCTAAGATCTAGAGTTACTGAGGTTTCCCCCTGTGGCACCTGAATCAAAATGCTAATTTCTTTTTGCCCAGCTTTTGTGTTGCTCTTAGCGCGCTGCTCCCATATACCTCCGGAAATATTAATGCTTTCCAGCGTCAGCTTTTGAGATTCATTAGCCTTAATTTCATCAAGATAGCTTTCAAACTCAAGAGCCTGCCAAGATATTTTATCCTCGAAATGCTCACGGATAAATTTCTGACTAAACTTAGTAAGCACACTTTCAAGCTGATCGCCAAAGTGCTCAACGTTGAATTCTATTTCTTGGCGTAACGCACGGTTCTTATCCAGACGTCGGCGAATCTGGGTAGTTTGCCCCGTCATATTCATGATCATTGGGTCACTGAAAAGCTTCAGTTCGGCAAAGTCCAGAATACCATCTTGAAGAGAGTGGAAAAGAGGTTCAAAACCAAATACGGTTGCCCCCTCCTCGGCTATCATGGCTAACTGATCTTCTAGCAGGCAAGAGGAAAGAGCGCCATTTTTACTACCCGGTACAATTAACTTTGATAGCTTCTGTGCAAGAACTGAGGGGTGCCAAATAGCACCAGGCGCAGCTACGTCCGTGGCACTATTGATCAGTGTATCGAGCATGCTGTTGTGGATAAATAGCAAGGCACAACGGCTAAACTCCTCGTTACGACCTGCCACCTGATCTCTTAAAAGAGATATATAGTTTTCTGTAAAAGCTACGCCATCCTCGCCATGGAGGACTGGGATCAGCTGTACTCCATTACAATCGATATAAGGCAGTTGTTGCACGCCGAAAGAGATCCGATTGTCACCCGCCATCCCTATGAAAATTTTATACAAGTGAAGCGCATTTTCAGCATTCGGCGATTTAAACTGATAGCGATATCCAGGCTGTATATCCGCACTCACCCATTCGACAAAATGTTGGGCCAGGTAGGTCTCAAACTGTCTTACGGACATAAACTGCGTCTCCACTATCACTCATTCTCTCAACATTCCCCATACGCTCATAGAAAGCGATCAATACCTGCTGGGATTGGTTATCTAAATAGAATCCACGTAACTCAAACTCTCGAATCAACTCATGGAGACGCAGCTTTTCATTTATGCCGATAGCTAAATTAGTTAACAATAACAGTTGATCTTGGTTAATGACCAATACACGTCCCGCTCGCCCCCTAGACTGTATGAAATCACCACAGACCTGTGTTTCAATCTCTCTTATATACTTTTTATTGACCCCAGCCCGCTCTGTTTTTTCATCTTTGAACTGCTCCTCTGCCAGCTCTAAAAGTTGCTCAAATGCTGCCTCCAAGCTCTGCGCAATTGGTCGAGGCCGTAATTCACGCTTTTCAATAAACGCTTGTAGATAACAATTTAAATCGGCCAACAACTCATGTTGATCAGCATATATCTTGGCTTCAAGATACAACTGCCAAAGCGGGCGCTTTTCCTCTCCCGTCTGTAGTGCTTCCAACGCAGAAAGAACAGGGAAAAGGCGCTCACAGGCTCTAGCGAACATTTTATAACCATGGTTTTGCACCATAGTTCGTTCTGAGCTAGCCTTTTCAGTATCGAGAATAAAGAAGAGCTTCCTGCTTCTTGGCTCACCAGCCTTCCAGCCACTGGTATTAAGTGCCAGCTGCGCACAATACGTGAAAGCATAAAGCTTTAACGTATTCTCTAGCTCTTGTAGTAAACATTGAGGGTTCTCTATTAAAAATGCCATATCCTTCTGGAAAGCTTGCGCAATATAAGGGAGATAAGGTCGCTCTTGATTGAATAAATTTTTTGTTGTTTTTTCCAACTTACTATTCAATACATTAATAATTTCACGCTCAATAAAATTGAGTTTTTCTTTGAGCGCACCGTTAAAATAATAACTCCCCATCAAGCTGGCAAAAAGTGTTGCCATGCGCCAGTTAGCTGCTCCTAGTTCCGTTTTACCATTACCCTTGAACTGAGCCTTAAGAAGCATAAATACAGGGGAAATTTTGTAAACATCTCGATTGACAAAATACATCTTGTCGAGCACATGCCAAAACTTCGGCTCTTCAAGTTTCGAAACCAATATTTCTTTACAATCGTCTCGAAAGCTCTCAAATTCATACTGCTGAATTTGTTGCTTCAGTATATGACTCAAGACCAATCCAGAGATTAAACCCCAGTTAAAATCGTTACCCTTGTTGCGCAAGGGCAAATAACTGTCGAGTTTATTTTTGTCCGCAGGAGTAAGCCCTTTAGGAATAGGATACATTTAGGCCACCCCGCTAACTGCAATCATATCTTCTTCAAGCTCAGCTACATATACCTTCTGGCCATCATAAAACTTTAAGGAAGGGCTAGATTTTGCCACATCGGTAATCTGCTCCACGATTTCATCAAGCAAAACTATCGCGTTTTTATCGTATTTATTCGGACGATAGCCTCGGTTCAACTTATAGATCAATTCAAAAAGATTAAGACTTATTGCGATTGGCTCTAGAGAAACATCAAACACCTTCAGGTAGGCAAGAAACTGGGAACTCTTGAAGTCTTTTTTGCTTTGAATAGATTCATAATCCCCCTTCACCTCTACTGGAGCAACAAGCTTTACAGACCCAAACTCTCCCAAAAAAAACTCATTTCTCACCATGGCAATTTCGGGCGCATTGCGGTTGGCATAGCGTTGCACCGCAGCAATAAATTCACTGATATAGAAACGCCTGAGAGCGAACTTATCTTCCGTGCTACCGTCATACTGTTTGTGTAAGGTCCATATATCGGCATAGTTTCTCAACAGGCTCTCATCAAATTCATTCCGATATTTATGATGGTAGTCATTTCCAAGTGCTTCGTGACGAATCAAGCTGAAAAGTCGAATTAATGAAGCAGCATCTCCAACCTTGATGTCTTGTCGGTCGAACAGAATATAGACACCTGCAAGCCCCTCAAGGAAAGTCTCTAACTCAATATCAGGTAAATTCAATTCGTAACGAAGCACGAATTGATCCAAAGCTTGAGTATGAATTCGTGCAGGATCAAAATCGACAAGACGCTGTACTAACTCATTCTCCCCACCCAGATAGAGGTTATCAAACAGATAACCAGGCCCAAGTAACAAATGATGCAGCAAATCGAGTAAGGCTCGTGTGGTAATGAATTGATCTTTGACAAGCCGGGCTTTAAACAGCTGAGTGATGATTACGTCTTGCACACTGTCAAGGCTGAGCAACCTGAAATTAGCAATTAGCTTTAAATCTCGACCCTCTGCTTTATCTTTACAATATATTTTATAAAATGGATTATTTTCATTCTGGCTCGTTAGCTTTACCATCAGCTCTTTAGCGAACTCGGAATAGGTATCCCCATTCTTTGAAAACCGAAATTTTGGATATTTTTCAAAGTCAAGAAAATTAATATTTGCTTCTGAGCTAATGCCCAGCGCAAGAAAATTCTCTATTACTTCTCTGATACCCGCATGACGCTCGGCCCCTTCTTTAGCATAATTTGCCAGCATGCCAATATTGATACCAAGAATTAACGGCCTCTGCTCTAACAGGCGCTTGTCAAATAACTCATCAAGAGCCTCTATTGCAGATTGATGAGGAGCGAAACTATGGGTGGCATCTAAGTGAAAATTAAACCGATCACTAAACTCGCCATAATGGCGAGTAAGTATCTCTGACTTCCCATCACCACTGCTGCCGCATAGAAAAACCACTTCATTGCCTTGCAGCGACGAAAGTAGTTTAGTGAACTCTTGCTCAATCTCTTGCCTTACAAAAAGCTGCTCTTTGAGAAAGTCAAAACTGTCTTTTTTTCTGTGGGTAATGGTCTTTACTGAAAATGGGGAAGACTTTGCCAGTACACTTAATGCATCTTTAAGAGTCATCGTCATCATTGCAATTATTTATCCATACGGCAGAGACAGTTTTTGAATTCCTGCTTATTTTAATAACATGAGCACGAAATTATTCGTGCTCACTAATCAGCGTGAACACGTCGTCAATGTATTTTCCTTCCGCTGGATAGATCCCGGTACGCTGATAGTCTGGGATCGCTTGCTGGACCCACCACGACCACTTCCTTTGCCCTTGGCTATCAAATGATCACGGAGACAGTACTCTTGCTCTGGTTCGAAAAACTCGTGGAGTACTGACCCCTGATCAATTCGGTCTCTCAGTGACCTATTACCAACAGCAGCCACATCAGCGGGCATGATTTTCAATATCCATTGCAGAACCAAATTTTGCTGTTGGATAGTCAATGATTCAGAGCCTGAGTTCACATTGATCACCGCTGAAAAGTACCGTGGCACCAACCTAATGGATTTAATTGGAGCATGAGGCACACCGATGCCCTGTTTGGGCCTTCCGTAGTACCAAGGGAGGTTTTAGGACAGGAATTTCGTATCGCTGAGAAATTCCGGAGGAGAGCCTTCCCTGGATTGCCACGGTCTACCTTGATGCGATTCCTGTCACATTATCCAGACTCACCCTAGGGGTAAAGGCAAAGTACCTTGGCAGCAGGTATTTTGTTGTTGGATTGATCAATTTATATCCGCCTCGCTCGCCACACAGCTGCCAGACAAGTCGTCTCTGCCAGAGCAGAGTGCCCCTGTCGCCGCACGGTCTGAGCAGCTTCGTTCAGCTCTCCCAGCTTCCGAAAGTGCACCCCAGCGACTATTACGGCTGACTGGTCGAACCTTAGGAATGGTCTGAAGTAGCCATGTATTTCTGGCTGACTTCAGCCCCGCCGATTTTGAAAGCGGCGAATCGATCAAAGACGATCAGGTCACCCGCTCATTCCTATGTTTTTAGCCGCTGCGAGCGCCTCACGGCAGCCATTTCCCGCATTACAAACGCACCTCTCCTCCATTTTTCAGCAAATGTCGACGCGCCATCCACAGGTTCGACAGCGCGAACAGCGTCATCAGCTGCGCGGTATTCTTGGCCAAACCACGGAAGCGCACCTTCACGAACCGAACTGCCGTTTGATCACCCGGAATGGGTACTCGACCTTGGCACGCCCCTGGGCTTTGGCCTTCTCGATCTTGCGCTTGGTTTTGTACAGTGGGCTGCGCTTACTCAGCTTCTTGTACTACACAACAGCCGTAGTGAGTCGTCCACAATTTTTAGACGCTCTATGGCGGCTTCTGGCCGATTCTGTTGAAAAAGTCGGCCTTGGTTACGATGGCGGAAAAGTGGGCGCCTGAGATTGAAATTTCAAAATTCGGCAGAGGTTTGTGGGTTCAGATTTCACGTAGCGACGCACAGAAACGGTGTTTTCATCGGTCATTGTTGGGACAGTTCGGGCAAAGCGATTTTTTCAACAGAATCGGCCGGTTTCTGTCTGTCGCTATCCTTAGCCTTGGTCGGTTGTAGACTGGTGTGACCGCCAGAGGATTGATAATCGCACGACCGTAGTGGTCTCGCTTGAACGAGCCATCTGGCACGTCGATAAATAATATCGAGCTGAGCTGTATTCCAATCGGTATTCCAACTAAAAATTTAAACCCGCAAATATTTCTATAAATCAATCAGCTACAGCGCAGATTCAAATTACCCCGGCCCACCAATTAGAAGCACTTAAACCCCTGATTTTCCTAGAGAATTTCAGGGGTTTTTGCTTTTTGGAGTAGCGCGTGTCGAAGAAGTGTCGAAGCCTCACGCCTGCTGAGCGGCAGCTTCGATCTCGGCGAAGTTGCTGATCTTCACCGAACCATCTGGGAAACGGGCGATGACCTCGAGCTGCCCGCCCATTGCTTCGATGTGGCTACGCAGCGTGGAGATATACATGTCGGTGCGCTTTTCCATTTTCGCGATCGACGGCTGCTGTACGTGCAGTAGCTCGGCCAGCATCTTCTGCGACAAGCCACGTGCCTGGCGCAGTTCGTTCAGCGGCATTTCAGCAAGCAGCTCCTGGGCTTTGGCTTCCACGCGAGCCTGAGCCTCTGGCGACATCTTTTCGCGTAAGTCTGCGAATTTCTTGGCCATCGTTCAGCCCTCCTTCTCAAGCTGTTCCAGGTGCTCGTCATAGAGACGATCTGCCAACGGAACGTTGATTTCATACCAGCGGTTGTCGCCCGTCTTGTCTCCGCCAATCAGCAGGATCGCCGAGCGCCTGGGATCGAATGCATACAGCGTTCGTATCGGGCGCCCGTTGTGCTGGGTTCTCAGCTCTCGCATATGCCCATGACGTGACCCATTGATAGCGCTGCTATGTGGGAATCCGAGCGAAGGCCCACGGTCTTCCAGCAAACGCACGGAGACCGCTATGGACTCCTGCTCCTCCGCAGTGAGTGACTCCCACCAGCCACCAAACTCATCGGTGTACTCAACGTCCCAAGTCATACGAAATATAGCCCCTATGGAATATTCCATCAATGGAATAATGACAACTAGGAAAAAGCCGGCCCTAACCGTACCGCATCCTGCAGATGATCCGGTGCCAGATGCGCATACCGCATCGTCATGGCCAAGCTCGAATGGCCCAGGATCTTCTGTAGCGTGAGGATGTTGCCGCCGTTCTGGATGAAGTGGCTGGCGAAGGTGTGCCGGAGTGCATGAGCGGCCTGCCCTTTCGGTAACCTGATCGTGGTTCTTGCCAGCGCACGCCGGAACGAGGTTATCGCCGGGGTGAAATGCCCGTGACGCTTCCAGTGCTTCGTTATCTTCTTTTCCAGCTCCGGTGAGATCGGGACCGACCGAACCTTGCCGCTCTTAGTCCTGCTGAAGGTGATGACCCCGTTTCGGATAGATCCTGGCTGCAGCTTCTCGGCCTCAGACCATCGCGCCCCGGTTGCCAGACAGATCGTCGCGACCAGCTCGACATGCGGGTTATCGCAGCCGTTGCGGATCGACTCCAGCAGCTCGGCGATCTGCTCGTTCGTCAGCCATGAAAGCTCACGCTCCTGGATCTTCAACGGCTTCACCAGCGCCAACGGGTTTTCGTACTTGATGACGGCGAGGCCACGAAGCTCGTTGTACACCGCGCGCAGATAGCCCAGCTCATTGTTGAGCGTCTTCGGAGAAGCACCTGCCTCCATGCGAACCCGGCGATCATGCGCATAGGCTTGCGGATCGATCCGCGAGGCGATGGGATCCCGCAGCCGCTTGGACAGAGCATCGAGCTTCTTGCGACGCCGCAGACCGTCCCTCAGCGAATGGCCGTGCAGGTTGATCGGATACGACGAGTTCATGCTTTTATCGCCGTGCCTGTAGTCGCTCGCGAACCGCAGCCTGCTGTCCTGTCACCGCCTGAATTTGAAAAGCGCTGGCAGCACCACGGATGCACGGCCAATCAACATCAACTCGTTGGCATTAACGAGGGAGACGTCCGCAAGACTGACATAGATCACGATAGCTCCCGCAGCGTGTGCCATTTCCGGGATGACCCTGCAGGCGTAACGATGCCGGAGGTATCTACAGAAACCAATACCTGGCACGTTTCACCATCTGCCTGGCTGCTTTCCAGGGAGCCCTGGGTATATCTTCTTTGAACCAGACGACAGCGGATCGCAATCTCCCATTGCAGATGCAGCGAGGGGGCTTTGCCTCCTGTCCATCACCATGTACCACTTGTTGATCCTCATTGAGTTCGGCACGCTGATGGCAGGCGAACAGTTTCGGCTGCGCAATACTCCCGTGAAGCCCCTTGCACATTTGAGCACCCAGTTGTTGCTGTCTTGATATTTGAGACGATCGGTCTATTATGCTGCCATGACTAGTGCAAAACCAGTAGCCCGTCGCGGCCGTCCCCCAAAGGTTCCTCGTGAGCGTGAAGACACCCACGACGCGCTGCTTCGGTGCGGGATGGAAGTGTTGAGCGAGCAGGGCTTTGCGGCGACAGGTATCGACAGCGTGTTGAAGCGGATCAATGTTCCCAAGGGCTCGTTCTATCACTACTTCAATAGTAAAGAAGCCTTTGGACAGGCGGTATTGGACCGCTATGCAAGCCGCTTTGCCCGGAAACTGGATCTCCTGCTGCTCAACGAGGCGGACCCACCGCTCCAGCGCATACGAAACTTCGTCGAGGATGCCAAGGAGGGTATGGCTAAGTACGAATTCCGCCGCGGTTGCCTGGTGGGCAACCTTGGACAGGAGATCATGGCCTTGCCTGAGAGCTTCCGTCTGGCGCTGGAGCATACGCTGATTGATTGGCAGGAACGTCTGGCTTGCTGTCTGCGTGAAGCCGCGAGCCAAGGACAGATAGACAGCGATAGCGACTGCGATTCTCTAGCCGCTTTTTTTTGGATTGGCTGGGAAGGCGCAGTGCTTCGCAGCAAATTGAGCCGCGATGTGCGCCCGCTGGAAATCTTCAGCGAAGGATTCTTTGCGGCGATTGGCCGTTAAATTTTTTGGGAATTAATAGACGATCGGTCTAAATAGGAGGTGAAGATGTTCAAGGCGATTCTTATTGAGAATACAGACGGATACCAAGCCCAGTTAGCTGACCTGCATGACGAGCAGCTCCCGGCTGGCGATGTTACCGTCCGCGTGAGCTACAGCACGCTCAACTACAAGGACGGCTTGGCTATCAGCGGCAAGAGCCCGGTCGTCCGCCAATTCCCGATGATCCCGGGCATTGACCTGGCCGGAACGGTTGAAACCAGCAATCACCCGCACTATCAGGTTGGTGACCGAGTTTTGCTAAACGGATGGGGCGTAGGTGAAAGCCACTGGGGAGGATTGGCCCAGAAAGCCAGGCTGCGGGGGGATTGGTTGATCCCGCTGCCGAAGGGTTTGAGCGAACGGCAGGCCATGGCAATAGGAACTGCAGGCTATACAGCGATGCTTTGTCTGTTAGCCCTCGAGCGTCATGGCCTGACGCCGGCGCGTGGCGAGGTACTCGTAACGGGGGCCAATGGCGGTGTTGGCAGCTTCGCCATTGCGCTGCTGGCGCGCCGAGGCTACCAGGTGATCGCCGCGACAGGCCGAATCGGCGAAACGGAATATCTCAAGCGCTTAGGCGCAGCTACCGTCATCGATCGCAACGAGCTGTCCAATCCCGGGCGAGCCCTTGCGAAAGAGCGATGGGCCGCGGCAATCGACTCGGTCGGTAGCCATACGCTTGCTAACGTATGCGCCGGTACGCACGCTGATGGGGTCGTTGCTGCTTGCGGCCTAGCTCAAGGGATGGAATTCCCAGCAACGGTGGCGCCCTTCATCTTGCGCGGTGTAAGTCTGCTTGGCATCAACAGCGTCACCCGTTCCTACAAGGAGCGTGTCGAGGCCTGGGAGCGTCTTTGCACTGACCTGGACCTCTCGCTACTCGATCAGATCACCCATGAGATTGGCCTGAGCGAGGCCATGCCGGTCGTCGAACAGTTACTTAATGGCAAGGTTCGCGGTCGCGTGGTGGTAGATGTGAATCGATGAGCGCAAGCGTCGCCTATAGGGCATCGCGAGGCGGCCCCTCATCATCGCCGCTTCGCGCGCCGCTCCCCCCGGCGTTTCCATAGGGCTGATCGGTACCATCCAGGGTTGCTTGGATCGATCAAGCCCTGTCGTAGCGGCTGCTCGTTGCTTCAGAAAAGAAGCCGCTGGCGAAACCCTGCCATCAGGAAGCCGAGTGGCGCCCGCTTGCTCGTCGATTCAGGGGGGCCTGTTTCTTAAATATGAGTGAAAACCTGCTCCGCTGGCAGACGCGACTTTGGTAGACCGGCATTGAAATCGGTTTCGTCACGATAGCCAAGCGCGACCAGCACCAGACTGGTAAGGCCCTGCGCCCGCAGCCCCAGCTCCTCATCGAGCTTCTTGAAATCGAAGCCTTCCATTGGCGTAGCGTCCAGACCAAGCGCGGCAGCACCCAGCAGCAGGGTTCCCAGCGCAAGATAGGTCTGCTTTTCCATCCAATGCTGCAGGTCCTTCTGGTCATAGCGGTGCAGTGCTACGTAACCGCGGCGGGCATTGTCCTGCCCGACCCTGGCATCCTCGCTATGGAAACGGCCATCACGCGCTTCCTGATCTAGCAGCGCCTGCAGGTGTTCCTCGGTCATGTCGTTACGGCTGCACAACACGATCACATGCGAAGCCTTTAGGACCTTGGGTGCGTTGTAGGCAAAGCTACCCTCGGTTCCCTTGGCGATTCGCGCCTTGCCTTCGTCGGTAGATGCAATGACGAAGTGCCAGGGTTGCGAGTTCACCGAGGACGGACTGTGGCGCAGTTGTTCAAGCAACGCGTCGATGGACGCCTGCGGAATCTTGCGGCTGGCGTCAAAAGCCTTGGTGGTATAGCGACGTTTGGCGAGGCTGGCGAGTTCCATTGGTGGTTTCTCCTGTCAGATAGTGTTTTCAAAGGGCAACGCTGCGAGCCAGCCACGCGTCGGCGGCTTGCAGCGCTGACATCCCATCGCGGCAGATCGAGTGATCAAGTTCGCTAATGACTTCGTTGCCTGGACTGAGGCGGTTCAGTTCCTCGAGCAATGCCGCGGGCATATCGCGGGCAAATGGCTCGCTCACGATCAGCGTTGCGTCATCCTGGCCACCGAGCAGCCCCAGGGGTTCGTCCAAGGGGCGAATGCGGTGTGAGTGATGCAGGAACTGCGGATGCCAGAGTGGCACGACGCACCATTCGCGCCGTGCATGGGCTTGTTCGTAGCGCACGAAGCAATCGGCCTGAGTACCGTTCTCGAAGTGATATCCGAGCCGATCGAGGCCGTATTGCTGGACAATCGCCCTGGAGAAGCGGCTGATGCCGGCGCCGGGATTGATGCCCTGGATCAGCCGCGTCATTCGTGTAGCGACCTCGGGGCGAAGGAGATCCGCGAGGCTCTGTACCGCGTCGACGGGAACATAGTCCGGCACGCCCAGATGCAGTAAGGCCGGTACAGTACGCCGAGCGTGCGTGTTTGCGCGGCATAAGGCGCCAGGTAGTCTCCATGGCTCGCCGGCAGCCAGGCCGAGGCCAGCATGTCGACAGCGCCGGCACCATAGCGGCGGAACATGTCTTCATGTGGCGCGGCACTGACCTGAACCTCATAGTCGTGGCGTTCAAGTACGCGCTGCACCAGCGCGGCACTCGCCGCATGAAAGCTCAGGTCGATGTAACCGAGACGGATGATCGGTTTCATGGCTTCACCTCGCCCGCAGACGCGCGTCTCGGGCACAGTCCGAAGTCAACGTTTTTCCGATTGCAGCTGCGTAGGCGGAGGCCGTCTCAGTGCGTAGGTGCCGGCGCTGCATCGATTTTTACCCGCAACAGGCTGTAGGGCTTGCTACGCAGGTCCTGGCCACCGTTGAAGCCAGGTGAGCGATGCAGCTGGTTGGCGGTGAAATACAGGTAGCCGTCCGGGCCGATGGAAAGGGTGTCCGGCCAGAGCACCCGCGGGTCATGGACAATGGTTTGCCACGTGCCGTCAGGCAGGCGCTTGCGAATTCCGTTGTGTTCGTAGTCGGTGGCGTAAACGGCACCCTCGGCATCCGCCTCGAGGCCATCGGAGGCGCCCTTCTCACCCAGGTTACGCACGGCAGCCTGCAGCTGTGCCTCGCTCACAGCTGGGTCGCGCAACAGTGCAGTTGACACGGCGTACAGGTGGCGACTGGACAACGGAGAGAAATAGAGGTCTTTTCCATCCGCGGATAAAGCGATGCCGTCGGAAGCCACCCCCAGCGCCTTCGGCTTGCCATCGGTGCCTTTGGTCAGTAGCGCCGGTCTGCCCTCCACGACCGGCACGAAGTCCGGGTCGACAGAGGTCTGTGCTGCGCCGCTCAACCGACGGCTGGCTTTACCACTGGCGATATCCATGACGATGATGCCGCCAGGGCCGGACACGGATGAATCGGTCACGTAAACCGTGCCTTGCTTGCCCACCCGGAAGTCGAAGCGCATGTCGTTGACATAGGTGCTCGGCAGTATCACCTCAGGTGGAAAGACCAGGGTCTTGACCACCCGGTTGCTGGCCAGGTCGATGGCGACCAGCTTCGCACCGCCGGGACGCGGCGTGGAGAATTCCGGCGCAGCGGTGTCCAGCACCCAGATACGCCCCATGCCGTCGGCGACCACGCTTTGCACACTGATGAATCCCTTGGCCGGGTCGTCCGGATCGTCGGTATTGATGGCTGCATTGGGGTAAGGCTGGACCTTCCCGTCTCGAATTTCAGCAACGGTGAAAGGCACGGCGTCGCCCCAGCGCGGGAAGTTGACGAAGATACGCCCGGTCTCGCTGACGGTGACGCCGGTGGGCATGGCGTCATGGAATACAAATACCTGGTCAATCACTCCAATCGGCCGAGCCGACGCAGCGCTCGCCGGCAGCGGCTGAAGTGGCGTGGCGAAGGTGACTGGACTGGCGAGCGCCAAGGCCAACAGTGTGTGGCGAAACCGTTTTTCGATGCGCATGATGAGTCTCCTGCCCGCGCGGCGGGCGCTGGTCCATGGATAAGTCAGAAGCCTTCCAGGACGATCTTGCCCATGGCTTTGCCGCTTTCGATCAGTGCATGGGCACGCCGCAGGTTGGCCGCCTCGATGCGGCCAAAATGCTCGCCTACAGTCGTCTTAAGCACACCGGCGTCGATCAGCTCCGCCACACGGTTGAGCAACTGGTGCTGCTTGATCATGTCGTCCGTCCCGTACAGCGAGCGGGTGAACATCAGCTCCCAGTGCAGCGCCAGCGACTTGCGCTTGAGCGGCACTACATCGAGCACGGCCGGATCGTCGATCAGCGCCAGATGGCCTTGGGGCCGCAACACCTCGACCAGTTGAGCAAGGTAGCTGTCGGTGTGGGTGAGGCTGATCACGTGATCCACCGCCTCGATACCAATGCCCTTTAGCTGCTCGGCCAGCGGCCGGCTGTGGTCGATCACATGATGCGCACCCAGGGCGCTGACCCATTCCCGGGTTTCCGGGCGCGAAGCGGTGCCGATCACCTGCAGGCCGGTCAACTGGCGGGCCAATTGCGTCAGGATCGAACCCACGCCGCCGCCGGCACCCAGGATCAGCAGACTCTGCCCTGCTCCACCGCCCTCGCTCATGCCGAGGCGGTCGAACAGCAGTTCCCAGGCAGTGATCGACGTCAGCGGCAAAGCGGCGGCACTGGCATCGTCCAGGCTGCGCGGCTTGCGCCCGACGATGCGTTCGTCGACCAGATGCAACTCGCTGTAGCTGCCTGGACGGTCGATGGCGCCGGCATAGAAGACTTCATCGCCGGGTTGGAACAGCGTTACGTCGGCGCCTACGGCACGCACTACGCCAACCGCGTCCCAGCCGAGCACCTTGGGCTGCTCGGTAGCACCCTTGCCAGAACGGACCTTGGTATCGACCGGGTTCACCGCGATGGCCCTGACCTGCACCAGCAGGTCGTGCGGCCCTGGGGTAGGTTCTGGCAGCTCACTGTCGAACAATGCTCGAGGGTCGTCGATTGGCAGGCCGTATTCGGTGAAGACGATAGCTTTCATGTGGGCAATCCTTGAAGGTCAGGTACAAGCGAAACGTAGTGGCATCTTCGTCTTCCCATACCCCTGGAAAAAGGCTCAAAATCAGCCAGCACTTTCACCACAGGTGTGAAAATGGTTCGGTTCGAAGATCTTCAGCTTTTCGTGCGCACAGCCGCGCTGGGCAGTTTCTCCAATGTCGCCCGCGAGGTCGGCCTGCTGCCGGGCCAGGTGGCCGCAGCGATCAAGCGCCTCGAGCGTGACCTGGATGTCCGTCTGTTCGCTCGCTCCACGCGCAGCCTGCGGTTGACTGCCGAAGGTGACCAGTACCTGCCGTTTGCCCGCGAGGTGCTGGATACCTTGCGCGAAGGCCAGGAGCGGGTGCGCAGGGAAAGCACTCAGCTGCATGGTTTGCTGCAGGTCTCCGCACCGTCGGATCTCGGCCGTAACCTGCTGCTGCCATGGCTTTCCGAGTTCCGTCGTCAGCATCCGGCGCTCAGCCTTCGCTTGCTGATATCGGATCAAGTGGCCGACGTATTTCGAGACTCGGTGGACGTTGCGCTGCGCTACGGTGTGTTTGACGATGCGAGTTGGGTAGCCTTGGCGCTGGCTCCCTGGAATCGCCGCGTTTTGGTAGGCGCCCCGCACTACTTGGAGCGTAACGGCAGGCCCCAAACGCCCGCCGATCTTGCTCAGCACCATTGCCTGCTGTATTCGCTCAACGGACGCGCGCATGACCGCTGGCGGTTAGGTGATCAGACGGTACAAGTCACTGGCCCGCTGTTCAGCAACGATGCCGACATCGTGCGACGCTTGGCGGTAGCAGGGGAAGGACTGGCCTACAAATCCTGGCTGGACGTACACGATGACATTGAGGCGGGACGGCTGGAGATAGTGCTGGCCCACTACCAAGGCGAGCCCACACCGTTGAACCTGGTGTGCCCGCATCGCAAGCAATATTCGCCGGCCGTTCAGCAATTACATGCACTGTTGCGCAGTCGTCTTGATCCGCTGAAACAGGAGCTGCCGCCGCTCGCGCCTGATCCTGGCCTGATCGCTTGAACGGCAATGCTAGATAGCAGCTGCCAGAACCAGTATCGCATCCCACAGTTCTGGCGGCCGAGACGCTACGGTTTCAAGCCAGCAACGACAGCTTCATCACGTCGAGCGTGATATGCGCTTCAAGCGTTTCGGCCAGCTCTCGAAAGACCGGCCCTTCAAGATGGTCTTGTAGCGCCGCCTCGTCTCGCCAACGCTCGATCATGACCAACCTGTCCGGCCGCTCGCTGTCTTCATGCAGCTGGTACTGGTCGCAGCCAGGTTCCTTGCGGCTTCGTGCGACAGCTTTGCGAAGCGCCGCTTCGGCCACTTCACGGCTGCCGGGCTGTAGCGTAATCGTGGCGACCACAATGATCGGGGTGTCCATGAATCAGTACTCCTAAGGGCTGATATTTCGGGGGCGAGCCTGATTGGCTGGTCGATGCACCATCGCCAGGATCGACAAATGGTAATCCGGGCAGTGGAAATGGCGATCTGGCAACGCCAGGGTGACTGGTCGGTGATTTTGCATTCAGATCGCGGGAGCCAGTTCACCAGCGGCGACTATCAACGCTTCCTGAGCCGGAACACGTTGGTGTGCAGTATGAGTGCTGTCGGCCATTGCGGTGATAACGCGGCCTGCGAAGGGTTTTTCGGACTGCTCAAGCGGGAGCGTGTCGCTCACCAGTCCTATCGGACACGTGATGAGGCGCGAGCAGACTTGTTTGATTACATCGAACGGTTCCACAACCCAAGAATGCGCCGTAGAGTCGCCCGGCAAGATCAGAAGTTTTCAGCCCTTTCAAAACCGTCCGTGGAAATGGGGTAGAAACCCATCTGCCTTACGGGCACGAAGGCCCTTAGTCGATATCAATGACGGCCTTACCTCGTACATCTCCGCGCTCAAGCATCTCATGTGCAGTCTGAGCTTGGCTTAAAGTAAAGCGGAACTCATCTACCAGCGGCTTCAACTGGCCCGCCTCTGCCAATTGGGCAGCCTTGCGTAGGATTTCGCCATGGTGAGAACGCCCTTTGCCAGAAAGCATTGGCAATAGGACAAATACCCCGGATAGGGTCATGCAGCGCAGGGAGCCCGGAGCTAGGTTATGGGAGGAAAAAGCAGCGCAACTGACGACGTGCCCATATGGGCGAATAGCCTGGAACGACAGATCCAAGGACTCGCCACCAACGGTGTCATAAATAATGTCGAAGCCATCCCCGTTAGTGTGCTGGGCCACATACTCATTGACGCCAACGCTTTGATAATCGATGGACGTTGCCCCGTAGGACTCGATGATTGATTGCTTCGCCGGGGACACGGTTGCATAAACATCCGCACCAAACGCTTTGGCGAGTTGTACGGCCACATGCCCGACTCCGCCAGCGCCACCATGAACCAACACACGGTCACCCGCTTTCACAGCTGCTTTATCCACTAGGCCTTCCCATGCAGTCAGCGTCACCAGTGGCAGAGCTGCCGCTTCGCGCATGCTTAGATTTCTGGGCTTGACGGCTAACAAATTTGCATCGACTGCCGCGTACTGGGCTAGAGATCCCTGCAATCCACGCACACCGCCAGTCAGACCATACACCTCATCCCCAACTTGGAATTGAGTAACGCCTTCGCCCACTGCCTCAACGACGCCAGCCAAATCAGTGCCAATGATCGCTGGTAACTCAGGCATCGCGTAAGGGGCCTGCCCCAGACGAATTTTGTAGTCGATTGGGTTAACGCCGCTGGCTTTAATCTTTACCAGTACCTGCCCTTGTTGTAGCGAAGGCTTTGCGACTTCGACTTCAAGCAGGGTGCTCGCGTCATAGCTGTCTAGGCGCAAGGCCTTCATCAGCCCCCACTCGAAAGCGATTCAGTTACGTTGCTCACAGCTTTTCACTCCATATAAGCGGGGCCTGACGCCGAAGAGACAGGCCCTCAACTCA
>ERZ1673962.233-NODE-233-length-46857-cov-192.591898_pt1 | contig 46857 bp, 39 predicted proteins | sample MGYA00580188_ERZ1673962 | MGnify/ENA primary metagenome ERZ1673962 (study PRJEB41334, sample SAMN05608104) | rock metagenome | biome: terrestrial subsurface; feature: shale formation; material: shale | place: USA: Pennsylvania ... | reverse complement strand
GTCCTAGCGGTGGCAACACCGTGGAAGTTCGAGTCTTCTCCTGGGCACCACTCTTCAGAAAAAACCGAGCCAATGGCTCGGTTTTTTCGTTTCAGCCTTCCCTCTTTACTGCCTTGGCTGCTTCGCCGCGCATACAGCTCTGACGATATTTGCGAGCCTTAAATGCAGAAGGCCGCCCAAAGGCGGCCTCTGTTCAAGCAACGCTATTCGTTCAGGCGTAAGGATGACGCAGCACGATGGTCTCGTTGCGATCAGGTCCCGTGGAGATGATATCCACCGGCGCCTCGACCAGCGCCTCGATGCGGCGAATATAGGCACGGGCGTTGGCCGGCAGCTCTTCCAGGCTCTTGGCGCCAACGGTCGACTCGCTCCAGCCCGGCAACTCTTCGTACACCGGCTGCAGGCCATCGTAGCTGTCTGCATCGGTCGGCGCATCGACCAGCACCTCACCATTGCGATCCTTGTAACCCACGCAGATTCGAATGGTTTCGAGGCCATCGAGTACATCCAGCTTGGTCAGGCAGATGCCAGAGATGCTGTTGATTTCGATGGAGCGACGCAGAATGACCGCATCGAACCAGCCACAGCGACGCGCGCGCCCGGTGGTCGAACCAAACTCATGACCACGCTCGGCCAGGCGCGCACCGACATCATCGAACAGCTCGGTAGGGAAAGGACCCGAGCCGACCCGCGTGGTATAGGCCTTGGTAATACCAAGAATGTAATCCAGATACAGCGGACCAAAACCCGAACCGGTGGCAGTACCGCCAGCCGTGGTGCTGGAACTGGTGACATAGGGATAGGTGCCGTGGTCGATATCCAGCAGCGAACCCTGGGCGCCTTCGAACATGATGCGCGCGCCTTGTTTGCGCAACTCATGCAGACGAGCCGTCACATCGGTCATCAGCGGCTTGAGCACTTCGGCGTAAGCCAGCGCCTCATCCAGCGTTTTCTGGAACTCGACCGGCTCGACCTTGTAGAAGTTCTGCAGGATGAAGTTGTGGTATTCAAGCAGCTCACGCAGCTTGACGGTAAAACGCTCGGGATTGAACAGGTCACCAATGCGCAGGCCGCGACGCGCCACCTTGTCCTCGTAGGCCGGCCCGATACCACGTCCCGTAGTACCGATCTTGCCCTCTGAACGCGCCGCTTCGCGCGCCTGGTCCAGTGCCACGTGATACGGCAGGATCAGGGTACAGGCGGGACTGATACGCAGGCGCTCGCGCACCGGCACGCCCTTTTCTTCGAGCTTGGTGATCTCACGCATCAAGGCATCGGGCGCAACCACCACGCCGTTACCGATCAGGCACTCGACATTTTCGCGCAGGATTCCGGAGGGAATCAGGTGCAGCACGGTCTTTTCACCGTCGATGACCAGCGTGTGACCAGCGTTGTGGCCGCCCTGAAAACGAACCACGGCAGCTGCCTGGTCGGTCAGCAGATCGACGATCTTGCCCTTGCCCTCATCACCCCACTGGGTGCCCAGGACCACGACATTCTTACCCATAAACCTATGCCCTCTTCGGCGAAGCAGACCGGCCACAACAACCGGTGAAATATCGGAACCAGCCCAGCGCGATTGCGCGCGGCCGTTATCAGGACGCCAGTGGCGCCACCGTCCAGGTGTCTTCCTTCAATACCAGCTGGCGATCACAACCAACCGATAGCGCGGCCTCACAGGCCTGACCATCCAGCGCCTGAACCACGCGCTCACCCTGCCCGCGCAGCCGGCAGACAGCCTGCCACAACAGCGGATCCGCAGTGTGCGGCGCCCAGATGCCCGTGACGGGCGAAACAAGCTCGGCATTGCCAAGACCAACCAGCGTCTTCAGGTCCGTCGAGAAACCCGTCGCCGGACGTGCACGACCAAAATCAGCCCCAATGTCGTCATAACGACCGCCTTGGGCAATCGACTGCCCCATGCCCGGCACGAACACAGCAAACACCACGCCGGTGTGATAGTGATAACCGCGCAGCTCGCCCAGATCGAAATACAGCGGCAGGCCCGGATAGCGCTCTGCCAGGCAGTCGGCGATCTGCGTCAAGCCTTCCAGCGCTTCGAGCACTGCAACCGGAGCACCGGCCAGGGTTTCACGCGCGGCATCGAGCACCTCGCGCCCGCCACACAACCGCGCCAGTGCTCGCAACATACCTGCCAACGCAGGCTCGACATTGGTCGTGAGCCGCGCGATTTCATCCATTGCCTTGCGCTGCAGCGCATCGAACAAGCGCTGTTCGGCGTCCCCGGACAGACCTGCAGCGCGCGCCAGGCCGCGATAGATACCCACATGCCCAAGATCCATGTGCACGTCCGGCACATCGGCCAGGCTGAGCGTTTCCAGCATCAGGCTGATCACCTCGATATCGCTGGAGGTACTGCTGTCGCCATAGAGTTCGGCGCCCAACTGGATCGGGCTGCGTGATGTGGCGAGCGCCTGGGGCTTGGCATGCAGCACGCTGCCGGCATAACAGAGGCGACTAGGCCCTTCGCGGCGCAGCGTATGAGCGTCCACCCGCGCCACCTGTGGTGTGATATCAGCGCGCAAACCCATCTGCCTGCCGGAGAGCGGATCGATGACTTTGAATGTCTTCAGGTCGAGGTCCTGCCCCGCGCCGGTGAGCAACGACTCGAGAAACTCCACATGCGGAGTAATGACCAACTCGTAGCCCCAACTCTGGAACAGATCCAGCACGCGCCGGCGTGCAGTTTCGATACGTCCCGCCTCGGGCGGCAGCACCTCTTCGATGCCATCTGGCAGAAGCCAGCGGTCTACCGTTGCCATTTCGCCAATCACCCCTCGATACGGCAAGCCTAGTCAAGCAGACGAACACCGGGCTACAGCTTCTAGCTGGCCAACGGTCGCGTGCAATTTTGTTTGAAACATGGCGCCATGTGCTACGACCCGAAAGGATCGACATGCTGTCCGGTGCGGATCAGCCTGTAACCACAGGGACGCAGACGCAAAAAAGCCGGGTTTCCCCGGCTGGCGAATCATAGCAACGTTTTGCCAACGGGTCACCCGGAGGACGGTACCGTCCTGCCGGATGGAGGCCCCTGAACCCGTCGCTATTTCGCGGTTGCCGACTCCAGGTAGCGGAAGAAATCGCTCTTGGGATCAAGCACCAGCACATCTTCCTTGCTGGAGAAGCTGTCACGGTAAGCCTGCAGGCTGCGATGGAAGGAGTAGAACTCGGAATCCTGTCCATAGGCCGAAGCATAGATCGCCGCCGCCTGCGCATCACCATCACCACGCAACTCCTCGGCCTCGCGGAAGGCCTCGGCGAGCAATACGCGGCGCTGACGATCGGCGTCGGCCCGAATACCTTCAGCCAGTTCCTTACCTTTCGCCCGATGCTCGCGCGCTTCACGCTCACGCTCCGAACTCATGCGCTCGAAGACACTGCGGTTCACTTCGCGCGGGAGATCGATAGCCTTGACGCGCACATCGACCACTTCAATGCCGAGTTCCTGCTGTGCTGCACGATTGAGGCTGTTGGTAACCATCCCCATCAGTTCATCACGCTGGCCCGACACAGATTCATGCAAGGTGCGCTTACCGAACTGGTCGCGCAATGCCGCTTCCAGACGACGGGCGAGTCGCTCATCGGCAATCTGTTTCATCCCGGAAGTCGCGGTATAGAAGCGCTCGGCATCATCCACGCGCCACTTGGCGTATGAGTCGACCATCAGCGCTTTCTTTTCCAGCGTCAGGAAGCGTGAGGTAGTGCTGTCCAGCGTCATCAGTCGCGCATCGAACTTGCGCACGCTGTTCACGTAAGGAATCTTCATGTGCAGGCCAGGCTTGACGTCAGGCTCGACGATCCGACCAAAGCGCAGCATTACCGCGCGCTCAGTCTGCGACACGATATAGAAGCTGTTCCACAGCACAATCGCCAGCACCACACCCACGATAAGGGCGGTCAGAGACTTGTTACTCATTAACGGGCCTCCCTTGTACGCATCTCACGCGGATCGAGTTCCGGCGGCAGGCGCGTGGCCTGTGTCGAAGCTGACGACACGGTTGCCGGGGAAGAGCGCTCGGCACCGCTGCGGCTGTTGATCATCTTGTCCAGCGGCAGATAAAGCAGATTGTTCTGCCCACTCTCGCCGGTGACGAGAACCTTGCTGGTATTGCTCATGACTTCCTGAATGGTTTCGAGGTAGAGGCGCTCGCGCGTCACCTCCGGGGCCTTGTGGTACTCGGCGACCAGTTTAGTGAAACGATCCGCCTCACCCTGGGCGCGCGAGATCACCGCATCGCGATAACCGCTGGCCTCTTCGAGCATACGCTGGGCCTGGCCACGCGCCTCGGGAATCACGCCATTGGCATAGGATTCAGCCTGGTTCTTCTCGCGCTGCTCATCCTCACGCGCACGAATCACGTCATCGAAGGCTTCCTGCACTTCACGCGGCGCCGCCGCACTCTGCAGGTTGACCTGAGTGACAATGATCCCGGTAGCGTAATTGTCGAGGAAGCGTTGCAGACGCTCCTTGACTTCGCCCGCCATGGCTTCACGCCCCTCGGTCAGCACCTGATCCATTGCCGTTGAACCAACCACATGGCGCACGGCGCTGTCGGTTGCGTGCTGCAGCGAGCCTTCAGGATTTTCAACATTCAACACGAAGGCCTGCAGGTTGCTGATCTTGTACTGAACCGTCAGCGGGACTTCGATGATGTTCTCGTCTTCGGTCAGCATTTGCCCCTGCTTGCTGTAGGAACGCTCGCGGGTGACATTTGCCTGGAACTTGCGATCGAAGGGCGGGAAATAGATATTCAGGCCCGGGCCTACCGTCTCATGGTATTTACCCAGGCGCAGCACCACGGCCTGCTCCTGCTCGTCGACGATATAGATCGCATTCGCCAACCAGACAGCAAGCAGCAGCACCAGACCAACCCAGATCAGCGCAAAACCGCCGCGACGGCCTCCACCGCTCGACGACGAGCCGCCACCACGTTTTTTGCCGCCGAACATGCCATTGAGGCTGTCCTGCAGCTTACGGAAAGCCTCATCCAGATCCGGTGGACCTTTCTGATCGCCACCGCCACCGCCGCGACGACCACCGCCACCACTACCCCAGGGATCCTGGTTATTCGAGTTGCCACCCGGCTCATTCCAAGCCATAGCGCTCTCCATTCTAATAAAGCTAAAGGCGCGCCAAAGGCGCGGCCGCCAATGCTACCGAAAGCCCGGTTCAAACGGTTCAAAAGCCGCCCGAGCTTTATTGCAAAGTGTGTTGCTCCAGGAACTGTTCCGTATCGAAACCTTCCCGGCTGATCAGGCGCCGCAGCTCGACGCGCTGCACGCGAACATTCAACAGGCTACCACCCTCTTCGTCGTGAGACTCGGATTGCACAGCACCCAGCCCGAACAACTGCGCCCGCAGCCGCCCGAGGCCCTGCGGAAGTCGCATCGTACCGATGAACAGATCATCACCAAGCAGCTCGGCGACAGCCTGCTTCAACAAATCTAGCCCCAACCCCATCTGTGCCGAAATCCAGACCCGCTGCGGGACGCCATCGGCGTTGCGCTGGATCTGCGGCTCGATGCCCTCGAGCAGATCCACCTTGTTGTAGACCTCAAGAATTGGCAATTCATGCGCGCCAATTTCAGTCAGCACCGCCAATACCTGCTCGATCTGCTCGTCACGCTCGGGCTCGTGTGCATCGATCACGTGAAGCAGCAGGTCGGCATTGCTCGACTCCTCCAGCGTGGCCCGGAAAGACTCAACCAGCTTGTGCGGAAGATGCCGAATAAAACCGACCGTATCGGCCAGCACCACAGGTCCCAGATCGTCGAGCTCGAGACGGCGCAGAGTCGGATCGAGCGTGGCGAACAGCTGGTCGGCGGCATACACCGCAGATTCGGTCAGTGCATTGAACAGGGTGGATTTTCCGGCATTGGTATAGCCAACCAGGGACACCAACGGAATATCAGCTCGCCGGCGACCACGGCGCGCCTGCTCGCGCTGCCCGCGTACTTTTTCAAGGCGCTGCTTGATCTGGCGAATGCGCACCCGCAGCAGACGCCGGTCGGTTTCCAGCTGGGTTTCACCAGGCCCGCGCAGACCAATACCGCCCTTCTGCCGCTCCAGGTGAGTCCACCCGCGCACCAGCCGCGTACTCATGTGCTCAAGCTGGGCCAGTTCGACCTGCAGCTTGCCCTCGTGAGTGCGCGCCCGCTGGGCGAAAATATCCAGGATCAGGCCGGTTCGATCGAGCACACGGCACTCGAGCGCACGCTCAAGGTTGCGCTCCTGACTGGGTGTCAGTGTGTGATTGAAGATGACCAGCTCGACCTCGCCCTCACGAACGAGATCATGCAACTCCTCGACCTTGCCGCTGCCGATCAGAAACTTGGCAGACGGCTGATGTCGAGCCACATTGACGAAGCCAACGGCTTCAGCACCTGCCGAGCGCGCCAGCTCCCTGAATTCATGAGGATCTTCACGCGCCGCTGGATCCTGGCCATCCAGATGCACCAGGATAGCCCGCTCACCACCACCGGGACGTTCGAAGAACAAAGACAGCTCCCTTTAGTCGTTACCCGACTCGGATTCATCAGCATCGCCAGCAGCTGGCAAACGCACGGGACGACCTGGCACGACCGTGGAAATCGCATGCTTGTACACCATCTGGCTGACGGTGTTCTTCAGCAGAATAACGAACTGGTCGAAAGATTCGATCTGACCCTGCAGCTTGATGCCATTGACCAGATAGATGGAAACCGGAACACGCTCCTTACGCAAAGTGTTCAGGTAAGGGTCTTGTAGCGAATGCCCTTTTGACATGTGCCGCACTCCTTAGAGGATCTTTTTCATTAGTTTTTAGAATCAAACACAGCCGACCCGATGTTCTGAGGATAGCCGGTCAAATCGCAGTGTCAGCTCAATATGGTGAGCCTATTCAAGTATTTCAATGCGCGTGGCAGATTGTCGCGGTCCGAACTCTCCAACCAGTGAAGCCCCTCCCACCCCCGCAACCAGGTCAACTGGCGCTTGGCCAACTGCCGGGTGGCGATGACGCCAAGCTGAAGCATCTCGTCCCTTGAGCAGACACCGTCCAGATAACTCCAGACCTGCCGGTAACCTACCGCACGCATGGAAGGCAGCTCGGCATGTAGATCGCCACGCCCGCGAAGGGCTTCGACCTCTTCAACAAAGCCGTGTTCAACCATTTGCACGAAACGCTGCTCGATACGCTGATGCAAGACCTGCCGCTGGGCAGGTGCGATGCACAATTGCGCGACAGTATAAGGCAAGACACCCGCCTCCGGCGTGCCTACTCCGGCTTTTTGCAACCTTTGCCGGGCGCGGTGCTCGGTCATGCTGATACCGCTTACCCGATAAACCTCCAATGCCCTGACGAGTCGCTGAGGATCATTGGGATGAATCCGCGCAGCCGACTCGGGATCGACCTCCGCAAGGGCCTGATGCAGCGCTGCCAGGCCTTGGATTTGCGCCTGCATCTCCAGCTCGGCACGCACTACCGGATCGGCTGCCGGCATATCGGCGAGCCCTTCGATCAGAGCCTTGAAGTAGAGCATGGTGCCGCCAACCAGCAGCGGGATTCGTCCCGCCGCCGTAATATCAGCCATGACCGCCAGCGCATCGGAGACGAATTCCGCTGCCGAATAGCTTTGCGCCGGATCGCGTATATCGATCAGCCGGTGCGGGAACTCCTGCAGCACCTCGGCTGAAGGCTTTGCCGTACCAATATCCATACCTCGGTAAACAAGGGCCGAATCGACACTGACCAGATCGCAGGGCAGCACGCGGGCAAGCTCCAGCGCCAGATCGGTCTTGCCGGCTGCAGTAGGCCCCATAAGGAAAATGGCTGAGGGAAGCTGGGACATAAGGGAATCCATAAAAAGAATGCTGCAAGCTTGCGACGATTACCTGCCGCGCAAAAACAGCTTATCCAGCTCCGCCATGCCCAACTGGGTCCAGGTCGGACGACCATGGTTGCACTGGCCGCTGCGCTCGGTCTGTTCCATGTCGCGCAGCAGACCGTTCATTTCCGGCAGGGTCAGGCGGCGATTGGCGCGCACCGCACCGTGGCAGGCCATGGTGGCCAGCAACTCGTTGAGATGCGCCTGGATACGATCACTGCTGCCGTACTCCAACAGGTCGGCCAGCACATCACACACCAGCCGGGAGGCGTCGGCCTGTTTGAGCAACGCCGGTGTCTGACGGATAGCCAGGCTCTCCGGCCCAAGACGCTGCAACTCAAAACCGAGCCTCGCGAACCACTGCGCATGCTCCTCGGCACAATCGGCCTCTCGCTGGCTCACGGCGAGTGACTCGGGCACCAGCAGCGGCTGGCCACGCAGGCCTTCGCTGGCCATCGCGGTTTTCAGGCGTTCATAGGTAATGCGCTCATGGGCGGCGTGCATATCGACCAATACCAGCCCCTGGGCATTCTCGGCCAGGATATAGATGCCCTTGAGCTGCGCCAAAGCGTAGCCCAGGGGCGGCGTGTCATCGCCACTTTCCGGCAGCGGCGCTTCGCCAGAGCCGGCCAGTGGCGAAAAAAACTCGCGGTAGGCCCCCTGCATTTCAGCCGTGTTGCCCACCGGCATGGGCCGCGGCAACTGGTAGCCAGCCCCTGCTCCGCGCCAGGCGGGAGGGTTCGCTTGTGACTGCTCGCTCACGCTGGCGGCGAGGCTCATTTCATTCTGACCGGCGAACTCGCCTGCGGCCTGGCCGCTGACCTGGGCAATCGGTGCAGCACTGGCGGGCGCCGCCAGCTGGTCTTCAGGGCGCACCTCACCCAAGGCGCGATGCAGGGTTCCGTAGAGAAAATCGTGAACCATGCGGCTTTCACGAAAGCGCACTTCATGCTTGGTCGGATGGACGTTGACATCCACCACTGCCGGGTCGACATCGAGGAACAGCACGAAGGTCGGATGGCGACCATTGAACAGCACGTCACGGTAGGCCTGACGCACCGCATGGGCTACCAGCTTGTCTCGTACCATGCGCCCATTGACGTAGAAATACTGCAGATCGGCCTGGCTGCGGCTGAAGGTCGGCAGGCCGACCCAGCCCCATAGGTGCAGGCCGTTGCGCTCGACCTCGATTGGCAGTGCCTGCTCCAGAAATGCAGCGCCGCACACCGCCGCCACACGCCGTGCCCGTGAAGCGGGATCGTCAGCCTGATGCAACGCCAGCACGCCCTTGCCGTTATGCCGCAGATGAAACGCGACATCGAAACGCGCCAGGGCCAGACGCTTGACCACCTCCTGCAGATGATCGAATTCGGTCTTTTCGGTGCGCAAAAACTTGCGCCGCGCCGGGGTATTGAAGAACAGATCGCGCACTTCCACCGAAGTACCGACCGGATGCGCCGCCGGTTGCACACGCGCTTCCATATCGCGGCCCTCGGTTTCCACCTGCCAGGCTTCGGCAGCGTCAGCAGTACGCGAGGTCAGGGTCAGGCGCGATACCGAACTGATCGACGCCAACGCTTCTCCGCGAAACCCCAGGCTCATCACCCGCTCGAGGTCTTCCAGGTCGCGAATTTTGCTGGTGGCGTGACGGGCCAGGGCCAGAGGCAGGTCTTCGGCGGAAATCCCGCTGCCATCGTCGCGCACGCGCAGCAGCTTTACCCCGCCCTGCTCGACATCCACCTCGATGCGCCTGGCGCCAGAGTCCAGGCTGTTCTCGAGTAACTCCTTGATCACCGAAGCCGGGCGCTCGACCACTTCGCCCGCGGCAATCTGGTTCGCCAGCCGCGGTGTCAGCAGCTGAATGCGTGCCGCTTCGCTCATGGTTGCGAAGCCAGGGTCGTCACGGGAATGTTGAGCGTCTGTCCAACCTTGATCACATCGCCCTTCAGGCTGTTGGCGCTGCGAAGCGCGGGCAGGCTGACCTGGTAGCGACTGGCCAGAAGCGCGAGGCTTTCGCCGGGGCGCACGATGTGTTCACGAGGGACGCTGGCGATCTTGCCGGAGTCGCGCATCCAGGCGATATAGGTGCCCGGCGGTGGATTTTCGTGGAAGAACTGCCGCACGCCACCATGAATCGAGCGGGCAAGCGCTTGCTGGTGGGCCTTCGTTTGCAGCTTGCGTGCCTCTGACGGATTGGAGATGAAACCCGTTTCAACCAGAATCGAGGGAATATCCGGCGACTTCAGCACCATGAATCCTGCCTGTTCGACCCGACGCTTGTGCAGCGGCGTGATCCGGCCCATGTTGCTCAGCACCTTCTGGCCCACGTTCAGGCTGGAGGCCAGCGAAGCCGTCATGGACAGATCCAGCAGCACGCCCGCCAGCATCTGGTCCTTGTCGCCGAGGCTGACATTACCTGCACCGCCAATCAGGTCGGAACGGTTCTCGCTGTCGGCCAGCCAGCGGGCAGTCTCCGAAGTGGCGCCGCGGTCTGACAGGGCGAAGACCGAAGCACCATAAGCGGCAGAGCGTGGCGCGGCGTCAGCATGGATCGAAACAAACAGGTCGGCGCCCTTGCGACGGGCAATCTCGGTGCGCTTGCGCAGCGGAATGAAGTAGTCGCCGGTACGTACCAGCTCGGCACGAAAGCCTTTTTCAGCGTTTATCTGGCGCTGCAACTCCTTGGATATCTGCAGCACCACATGCTTCTCGTAGATTTTACCCGGCCCGATGGCGCCCGGATCCTCGCCGCCGTGACCGGCATCGATGGCGATGACGATGTCGCGCTGGCTACTGGGAAGCGGCGGCAATTTTGCTGGCAGGGTGGGCGATACAGGTTTGGCCGGCACGCTCGGGGTCACAGTAGCCGGAACCCTGGCGCTGGCCGCAGAGACATCTGTCGGGCTATCAAACAGATCGACCACCAGACGATGCCCATACTGCTGGTTGGGTGGCAAGGTAAAACTCTTGGGTGCAACCTGATTGGACAGGTCGATGACGATCCTGAGCGTGTCGGCATCATATTTCGCTGCACGCAAGCCCGCGACCGGAGTATTTTCCAGGGACAGGGACTCGAAGGGTCTGGCCAGATTGGCCTTGTCCACATCAATCACGATGCGGTCCGGTGCTGTGAGGGTAAACACCTTGTGCTGTACCGGACCGGAAAGATCGAAGACCAGGCGGGTATTGTCCGGCGCTCGCCACAGCCGAACGCTCTGCACGTCCGAGGCAGCCAGAACCTGGAATGCCGCAAGCATTAATGCCAAACCCGTTGCCAGCGCGCGCATGCGCATACCCAACCCCATATTGTTCATTGATTACCGATGGTCAGGATGGAACACCAGTCCGCGCCGCGCGCGCCCTGTGGCGCCAGGCACAGCATACGGCCAGCTCCGTGGGGCGTAATGGTAATGTCCAGGTCGGCCTTTGGCAAAACGCCCGTACCACGTTCCGGCCACTCTACCAGGCACAGCGCATCCCCCTCGAAATAGTCGCGGATGCCGAGGAACTCCAGCTCCTCCGGATCGACCAGCCGGTACAGATCGAAATGATAAACCCGCACAAGCGGCGTTTCGTATGGTTCGACCAGAGTGAACGTAGGACTCTTCACCTTGCCCTGATGGCCAAAACCACGGATCAAGCCGCGCGACAGCGTTGTCTTTCCCGCCCCCAGATCACCATGCAGATAGATCACGCCCCGACCAGCGGTTGCCTGGGCGATGCGCGCACCGAGCACCAGCATCTCGTCTTCATCAGCGGCGAACAGCTTCAGCGGCGGCATGGTGAATGTGTCTCCAGTTGTTCACGGATGGACGGAATCAGGTCGGCAGCGGCAAGCCCCCTACCGAGTTCGCCATTGCGCTCACCAGCCACGGCATGCAGCCAGACCGCCAGGCAGGCTGCCTCGAATGGCGCCATTCCCTGCGCAAGAAGAGCGCCTGCCACGCCGGCCAGTACGTCACCCAGGCCGGCGCTGGCCATCGCAGGATGGCCACGATCACAGAGCGCGAGCCGTCCATCCACCGCAGCGACCAGGCTGCCAGCGCCCTTGAGCAGCACCGTACAGCCGTAGCGACGGGCCAGTTCTCGCGCAGCCCTTGGCCGGTCAGCCTGCACCTCGGCAGTCGTGCATTTCAACAGCCGCGCCGCCTCGCCGGGGTGTGGCGTCAGCAGACCGTCAACAGGTGGTTCGACGCCTGACTCAGCGAGCAGGTTCAGCGCATCGGCGTCCCACACCTGCGGGACTGGACATTGCGCGGCCAGCGACAGCAGGCTGCGCCCCCAGGGGGCCTGCCCCAGGCCGGGGCCTATCACCAACACATCGGCCCGCTGCGCCAGCGCGCTCAGGCCATAAGTGGACTCGATGCCGCTGCACATGATCTCTGGACGTCGCACCAGCGACGCCGTCACGTGCTCGGGCCGGGTCGCCAGCGTCACCATACCCGCACCGCAGCGTAATGCGGCTTCAGCACTGAGCAAAGCCGCACCGCCGGTGCCCAGATCACCACCAACCACCACCACCTGACCGAAGCTGCCCTTGTGCGCGATCGGCGAACGCGGCGCGAGCCTTGGCAGATTCGCCTTGCATAGGCGCACCGTGTCGGACACGAGCTGATCGACGATAGCCGCATCGGCCTGCAGGTCATCGAACACCAGCACGCCGGCATAGGCCTGACCTTCGCCAGTGAACAGCCCTAGTTTGAGGCCGATGAAGCTGACCGTCAGCTCGGCACGCACCGCGCAACCAAGCACACTGCCGGTATCGGCACATAACCCCGACGGTATATCCACCGCCATGATCGGCAGTCCACTGGTGTTCAGCGCTGCAATAGCACCGGCGTAAGGCTCGCGCACCTCGCCACTGAGCCCCGTGCCCAGCAGCGCATCGACCAGTACGCCCTGCAACGGGGCAGCCGCGGACCATGCTTCGATTGCCACACCGGCGCTGTGCGCCTCGGCGAAAGCACTGGCGGCGTCACCTTGCAAACGCTTGGGATCACTCACTGCAAGCACCTTCACCGACCATCCCGCACGCTGCGCCAAGGCTGCGATCAGATAGCCGTCGCCAGCGTTATTACCGCACCCAGCCAGCACCGTAACGCTGCCAGCCTCCGGCCAGCGACGACGCAACGCACGCCAGGCAGCATGGGCGGCACGCTGCATCAGTTCGAAGCCAGGAGTACCGGCGGCGATCAGGCGGGCATCGATCTCGCGCACCTGAGCGGCGGTGAATAGGGCGGTGGGCAAAGTATCGGTCATGGACACAGGATCACCAGAATGGAATATCTGGCAGAATTATACGCACCCGCCCGTCAAGCCGCCCTACTCTCCGATGCCCAGCCCAACCCTCGATCCAGCCGCCCTCGCCCAGTCCATCAAGGAGTGGGGCCGTGAGCTCGGCTTTCAGCAGGTCGGCATTACCGATGTGAACCTCGGCGAGCATGAAGCGCACCTGGAGGCCTGGCTGGCAGCCGGCTATCAGGGCGAGATGGATTACATGGCCGCCCATGGCAGCAAACGCTCGCGCCCCGACGAGCTGGTTCCCGGCACGCTTCGGGTGATTTCACTGCGCATGGACTACCTGCCCGGCGACACGCGGATGACCCAACAGCTGGCCGCACCGGAAAAGGCCTACGTGTCGCGTTATGCGCTGGGCCGCGATTACCACAAGCTGATCCGCAAACGCATTCAGCAACTGGCCGAGCGTATTCAGCAGGTGGTTGGCCCATTCGGCTTTCGTGCTTTCGTCGACAGCGCGCCAGTGCTGGAGAAAGCTGCCGGGCAGCAGGCCGGGCTCGGCTGGATCGGCAAAAACACCCTGCTGCTCAACCGCAAGGCCGGCAGCTGGTTCTTTCTCGGCGAACTGTTCATTGATATCGCGCTACCCATCGACGAACCGACAACGCGTGACCACTGCGGCAGCTGCCACGCCTGCCTGGACGTCTGCCCCACCGAGGCATTCGTCGGTGAGCGCGTACTGGATGCGAGACGCTGTATTTCCTACCTGACCATCGAGCTAAAAGGACCGATTCCGGTTGAGCTGCGCAGCAAGGTCGGCAACCGCGTGTTCGGCTGCGACGACTGCCAGATCGTCTGCCCCTGGAATCGCTTCGCCAGGCCAACCGAACAAGCCGATTTCCAGCCACGCCACAACCTGGACAACGCCGAACTGGCGGCACTGTTCCGTTGGACCGAAGAGGAATTTCTCAGCCGCACCGAAGGCTCGCCGCTGCGCCGCACCGGTTACCAGAACTGGCTGCGCAACCTCGCGGTTGGCCTGGGCAATGCGCCATCCAGCATCCCGGTACTCGAAGCGCTTCGGGCACGCCGGCAAGACCCTTCGGAACTGGTGCGGGAGCACGTGGAATGGGCGCTATCGCAACATGCGCAACATGCGCTGCAGGCTGACCCCGACTAATAAGCCGAAGCTGCAGTTCTATCTACGCACGCTCCGTCGTGCACAACGCATGCAGTTGCGCGCCGTCCAGCGTTTCCTGGGCGAGCAGTTCGCGGGCGCAGCGCTCCAGCAGATCACGGCGTGCCTGCAACAGCTCCAGGCTGCGCTGAAAGGCCGACTGCACCAATTGCTGCACTTCCTCGTCGATCGCCGTCGCGGTGCTTTCCGCGTAGTCGTGCTGCGGCTTCAGCCCGAGAACAGCCTCATTGCCAAGGAAAGAATTCGGACCACGCTCCAGCACCATATGGCCGAGGCGCTCGGACATGCCGTAGCGGGTGATCATGGCCCGGGCAATGTCGGTGACCTTGGCCAGATCATCAGACGCACCGGTGGAAAGATGGGTGAACACCAGCCACTCCGCCGCACGCCCGCCAAGCAGCACTGCCATCTTGTTCTCCAGCTCTTCCCGGGTCATCAGGAAGCGGTCTTCCGTGGGCCGCTGGATGGTGTAGCCCAGCGCGCCCATGCCTCGCGGAATGATCGAAACCTTGTGCACCTGATCCATCCCCGGCAGCGCCATGGCTACCAGCGCGTGTCCCATCTCGTGGTAGGCGACGATCTCGCGCTCGCGCGGGTTGAGCAGGCGGTTGCGCTTCTCCAGCCCGGCGACAATGCGCTCGATGGCAGAGGTGAAGTCTTCCATCGCCACCGCCCCGGCATTACGCCGGGTCGCCAGCAGCGTCGCCTCGTTGACCAGATTGGCGAGGTCCGCGCCGGTGAAGCCAGGGGTCAACGCGGCGATGGCCTGCGGATCAACATTGGCGTCCAGGCGCGACTTCTTCAGGTGCACATTGAGAATCTGCACCCGCCCGACCTTGTCCGGCCGATCGACCAGCACCTGGCGGTCGAAACGGCCGGCGCGGAGCAGGGCCGGGTCGAGAATTTCCGGGCGGTTGGTGGCCGCCAGCAGGACCAATCCGCTGGAGGTATCGAAGCCGTCCATCTCCACCAGCAGCTGGTTGAGCGTCTGCTCCTTCTCGTCATGCCCGCCGGACAATGGTCCGGCGCCGCGGGCGCGGCCGAGGGCATCCAGTTCGTCGATGAAGATGATCGCTGGCGCCTGGGCCCGCGCCTGTTCGAAGAGATCGCGCACCCGCGCGGCACCGACGCCGACGAACATCTCGACGAACTCGGAACCGGAAATGGAGAAGAACGGCACCTTCGCCTCACCAGCGACGGCGCGCGCCAGCAACGTTTTGCCGGTGCCGGGTGGACCGACCAGCAACACGCCCTTGGGCATGCGTCCGCCTAAGCGGCCATAGGTTTGCGGATCGCGGAGAAACTCGATGATTTCCTTGAGCTCGTCCTTGGCCTCGTCGACGCCGGCGACGTCGGCGAAGCTCACCTTCATGTCGGTCTCGACGTAGACACGCGCCTTGCTCTTGCCGATCTGCATCATGCCGCCGCCACCCAGGCCGCTGCCGATGCGCTTGAGCAGGAACAGCCAGATGCCGAAGAACAGCATGGCCGGCACGATCCACGACAGCAGGTCACGCACCAGCGTGCTTTCCACCTTGCCGGTGTAGCGCACCGGATACTGCTGCAGATGCTCGGCCAACTGCGGTTCGACGCGGTTGCTGATGAAACGTCGCTGACCGCTGGCCAAAGGCTCCTTCAGCAAGCCCTCGATGCGCCGCTCGGTGATCGCCAGCTCTTCGACGCGGCCCTCCTTGAGGTGCTGCTCGAACTCGCTGTAAGGGATGGTCGCCACCTCCTGCTGGATCGACAGCAGGTACTGCAGGCCGAGGAACACCAGAATGGCGATCATCCAGTAATTCATGTGGAACTGAGTTCGGTCTTTCACACCTGTTCTCCTGTGCCGCAGTCCGGGGAATTATGCGCGCTATGGGAAAGGCCTGTCTGAACCCAGATCAGTAATGCTGCACGCCGCTCAAAGACCACCGCGCACGCCGAGCCCTACACCCAGCTCCGCCGCCACGGCAAAGGGCAGCAGCAGCGTGTCCAGCACGACACTGGCCGGCAGATCCAGCGCGGCATGCTTCGGCGGCATGGCACCGAAGCGCTCCATGGGGCAGCAGCCACCGTTGAGGCTGTACCAGTCCAGGCGCGTACCGGAATAGATAATCGGCGCGCCAGGCTTGGCGGCGTCCAACGTGCGCACGCTGGCACAGCCGCCGAGCAGGCTCAGCGTCGCCAGGACTAGCAGCGCTCGGCCGAGCATGTCAGTCGTCGCTGACGATATGGTGCTCACCCCAGCGCGGCAGCATGTCCTGCGGGATGTTGAGCAGATTGAGGATGCGCGCGACGACGAAATCGACCAGGTCGTCGATGGTCTGCGGCTGATGATAGAAGCCTGGCGAGGCCGGCAGGATGGTTACGCCAAGGTTGGACAGCTTGAGCATGTTCTCCAGGTGGATGCTCGAATACGGCGCCTCGCGCGGGACCAGGATCAGCTGGCGGCGCTCCTTGAGGGCAACGTCGGCGGCACGCTCAATCAGGTTGTTGCAGGCGCCGGTGGCAATTGCCGACAGCGTGCCAGTGGAGCAAGGCACCACCACCATGGAGGTCGGTGCACCGGAGCCGGAGGCCGGTGGCGCCATCCAGTCCTCCTTGGCGAACACGCGGATCTGCCCGGCGGCGGCACCGGTGTATTCCGAGAGGAACGCCTGCATGGCCTGCGGCTTGGCCGGCAGCACCACATCGGTCTCGGTGGCCATCACCAGCTGCGCGGCCTTGGAGATCAGGAAGTGCACCTCGCGGTCTTCCTGGATCAGGCAGTCGAGCAGGCGCAGGCCGTACTGCGCGCCGGATGCGCCGGTCATGGCCAAGGTGATGCGTTCCGGTCCGTTCATACATTTGTTCCCTTGTAGCCGCTTGGTCGTGTTCGGGCGGGCTGAAGCGGAACGCCGCCCGGCCCACCCTACTTGCTGATGCGATCCGCGTGGAAATGCCTTCGGCGATTTCCACCCTACCCACGGTCATCGTAGGGTGGAAAACCGCGAAGCGTTTTCCACCTTGAGCAATCAGCTCAACGCTTCAGCCAACTTGCCGTGCAGCCCGCCGAACCCACCATTGCTCATCACCACCACCTGGGTGCCGGGCGTGGCATCGGCCTTGACCTTGGCAATGATCGCCTCGAGCGAATCGCACACGGTGGTCTCGACCGGCGAGCCGGCAACGGCGGCAGCCAGATCCCAGCCGAGATTAGCCGGCGCATACCAGATAGCCTGATCCGCCAGCACCACGGACTCGGCCAGGCCCTCGCGGTGCGCACCGAGCTTCATTGAATTGGAGCGCGGCTCGACCACGGCAATGATCGGCGTGTCGCCGACCTGCTTGCGCAGCCCGTCGAGGGTGGTGGCGATAGCCGTGGGGTGATGGGCGAAGTCGTCATAGATGATCACGCCGTTGACCTCGGCGACCTTCTCCATGCGCCGCTTGACGCTACGGAATTCGCTCAGCGCCTCGGCGCCCTGCTTCGGCAGCACACCGACATGCCGTGCCGCCGCCAGCGTGGCCAGCGCATTGTTGACGTTGTGCTGGCCGGTCAGTGTCCACTCCACCACGCCCTGCACGAGGCCCTCGAAAATCACCTCGAAGCGTGAACCGTCGGCGCTGAGCAGGTTAGCCTGCCACTGCCCGCCTTCGCCGGTGGTCTGCACCGGTGTCCAGCAGCCCATGTCAATCACGCGCTTGAGCGCTTCCTCGGACTGCGGATGGATAACCAGACCTTCGCCCGGCACGGTGCGCACCAGATGGTGGAACTGCCGCTCGATCGCTGCCAGATCAGGGAAGATATCCGCGTGGTCGAACTCCAGATTGTTCAGGATCGCCGTGCGCGGGCGGTAATGGACGAACTTGCTGCGCTTGTCGAAGAAGGCGCTGTCGTACTCGTCTGCCTCGACCACGAAGAACGGCGTATCGCCCAGGCGAGCGGAAATGCCGAAGTTCTGCGGCACACCACCGATGAGAAAGCCTGGACTCATGCCGGCATGCTCCAGCACCCAGGCCAGCATGCTGCTGGTGGTGGTCTTGCCGTGAGTACCGGCTGCAGCCAATACCCAGCGGCCCTGCAGCACGTGATCGGCCAGCCACTGCGGACCGGAGACATAGGGCAGCCCCTTGTTCAGCACGTACTCGACCGCAGGGTTGCCGCGCGACAGCGCATTGCCAATCACCACCAGATCCGGCGCGGGCTCAAGCTGGCTCGGTTCGTAACCCTGGGTCAGTTCGATGCCCTGGGCTTCCAGCTGGGTGCTCATCGGCGGGTAGACATTGGCGTCGGAGCCGGTGACGCGATGGCCCAGTTCCTTGGCGAGAACGGCCAGCGAACCCATGAAGGTGCCGCAGATGCCGAGGATATGAATATGCATGAATGACCTCTGGAAAAGCGCCGCGCCGGGCAATCTGATTCGCGACGCAGCCGCGCATGTCGGCGCCTAAATTGCGGCGCAGATTAGCACAGCGCCCGCCTACTGGCCGCCACACCGCACGTCGCCTTGCCCGCCGACGAACGGGCTTTGATCTACGCTGAATCACAGCAGTCCCAACACAATTACAGTCCCGGAGACCCATCATGCATTACGCCCATCCTGGCACCGAGGGTGCCCTGGTCACGTTCAAATCCCGCTATGGCAATTTCATCGGTGGCCAGTTTGTCGAGCCGGTCAACGGCCAATACTTCACCAACCTCTCTCCGGTGAACGGCCAGCCCATCGCCGAATTTCCCCGTTCCGACGCTGCCGATATCGAAAAAGCCCTTGACGCCGCCCATGCCGCCGCCGATGCCTGGGGCAAGACCAGTGTGCAGGCGCGCTCGCTGATCCTGCTGCAGATCGCCGACCGCATCGAGCAGAACCTGGAAATGCTCGCCATCACAGAGACCTGGGACAACGGCAAGGCGGTGCGCGAAACACTGAACGCCGACATTCCCCTGGCCGCTGACCACTTCCGCTATTTCGCCGGCTGCATCCGCGCCCAGGAAGGCACCAGCGCGGAAATCGACGAACACACTGCTGCTTACCATTTCCATGAACCGCTGGGCGTGGTCGGACAGATCATCCCCTGGAACTTTCCGATCCTGATGGCCTGCTGGAAGCTGGCACCGGCCCTCGCCGCTGGCAACTGCGTGATTTTGAAGCCCGCCGAACAAACCCCGCTGGGCATCACCGTGCTGGTCGAGCTGATCGGGGACCTGCTGCCGCCGGGCGTGCTCAACATCGTCCAGGGCTTCGGCAAGGAGGCCGGCGAGGCGCTGGCCAGCAGCAAGCGCATCGCCAAGATCGCCTTCACCGGCTCCACTCCGGTGGGCTCGCACATCATGAAGCTGGCCGCCGAGAACATTATCCCCAGCACCGTGGAGCTGGGCGGCAAGAGTCCCAACATCTACTTCGAGGACATCATGCAGGCCGAACCGACCTTCATCGAGAAGGCCGCCGAAGGCCTGGTGCTGGGCTTCTTCAACCAGGGTGAGGTCTGCACCTGTCCATCCCGCGCGCTGGTACAGGAGTCGATTTACGCGCCCTTCATGGAAGCGGTGATGAAGAAAGTCGCGCAGATCAAGCGCGGCGACCCGCTGGACACCGAGACCATGGTCGGTGCCCAGGCCAGTCAGCAACAGTTCGACAAGATCGTCAGCTACCTGGAGATCGCCAAGCAGGAAGGCGCCGAAGTACTCAGCGGCGGCGGCGTGGAAAAACTCGAAGGCTCGCTCGCCTCCGGCTATTACATCCAGCCAACCCTGCTCAAGGGCCACAACAGGATGCGTGTGTTCCAGGAGGAAATCTTCGGTCCGGTGATCGGCGTCACCACCTTCAAGGATGAAGCCGAGGCGCTGGCAATCGCCAACGACACCGAGTTCGGCCTCGGCGCTGGGGTCTGGACCCGTGACATCAACCGCGCCTATCGCATGGGCCGGGCGATCAAGGCAGGTCGCGTCTGGACCAACTGCTACCACCTCTATCCGGCGCATGCCGCGTTCGGTGGCTACAAGAAGTCCGGCGTCGGTCGCGAAACCCACAAGATGATCCTCGACAGCTACCAGCAGACCAAGAACCTGCTGATCAGTTACGACATCAATCCGCTGGGTTTCTTCTGAGGGACGGCGCGGGCGGCCCCACCGCCCGCGCCTCGAACAAGACACCTGCCGGGCGCCGTCATGGTGCCGAGGAGCCCGAAAAAGGTGCGTTCCTGCCGCACTTCGCAAACAAAACGCCATGAATCCAGCGGTTCTGGCGCAGGGCATGACGCTTGCTAGGGAGAGTTGCCAACCACCTGCGAGGAACGATCATGGCTCTCGAACACAGCAGTTCCACGTCCCCCCAACATGCCGTCGACTTCGAAGCAGTCGGCAGCAACTACTTTCAAGAACGCGAACTCAAGAAAGGTGCCGCCGGCTGGGTGCTGCTTGTCGGGCTAGGCGTGGCCTACGTGATTTCCGGTGACTATGCCGGCTGGAACTTCGGCCTCGCCCAGGGCGGCTGGGGTGGGTTATTCATCGCCACGCTGCTGATGGCCACCATGTACCTGTGCATGTGCTTCTCACTGGCCGAACTGTCTTCGATAGTGCCCACCGCCGGCGGCGGCTACGGTTTTGCCCGCACCGCATTCGGCCCGCTCGGCGGCTTTCTCACCGGCACGGCCATCCTCATCGAATACGCCATTGCCCCGGCGGCCATCGCGGTATTCATCGGCGCCTACTGTGAGTCGCTGTTCGGCATCGGCGGCTGGGTGATCTATCTCGCGTTCTACATCGCCTTCATCGGCATCCATATCTTCGGCGTCGGCGAGGCGCTCAAGCTGATGTTCATCATCACGGCCGTCGCCGCGCTGGCCCTGGGCGTGTTCATCGTGGCGATGGTGCCGCACTTCTCGGTCGCCAATCTGCTCGACATCACACCCACTACCGCAGCGGGCGCCAGCGCCTTCCTGCCATTCGGCTACGTGGGCATCTGGGCGGCGATTCCCTATGCAATCTGGTTCTTCCTCGCCGTGGAGGGCGTGCCGCTGGCCGCCGAAGAGACCAAGAACCCACAACGCGACATGCCGCGCGGGCTGATCGGCGCCATGCTGTTGCTGCTGGCCTTCGCCGGACTGATCCTGCTGGTGGGCCCGGGCGGCGCTGGCTCCAGCACGCTGATCGAGTCCGGCAACCCGCTGGTGGAAGCGCTGACCACCGCCTACGGCTCCTCCACCTGGATGAGCGGCTTCGTCAATCTGGTGGGTCTGGCCGGACTGATCGCCAGCTTCTTCTCGATCATCTACGCCTACTCGCGGCAGATCTTTGCGCTGTCGCGCGCTGGCTACCTGCCGCGCAAATTGTCGCTGACCAATCGCAACAAAGTGCCGGTACTGGCGCTGATCGTGCCGGGTGTGATCGGCTTCGCCCTCTCGCTCACCGGCCAGGGCGACCTGCTGATTCTGGTGGCCGTGTTCGGCGCCACCATTTCCTACGTGCTGATGATGGCCTCGCATATCACCCTGCGCCTGCGTCGCCCGGACATGCATCGCCCTTACAAAACGCCCGGCGGCATCTTCACCTCGGGCGTTGCGCTGGTGCTGGCCTGCATCGCCGTGGTCGCGGGCTTTCTGGTCGACCCGCGCGTGGTGATTGGCGCGGCGATCATCTATGGCATCTTCATCGCCTACTTCGCGCTCTACAGCCGGCATCACCTGGTCGCCGGCACGCCGGAAGAAGAGTTTGCGGCAATCGAGAAGGCCGAAGCGGCGCTGCATTGAGGAGGTAAAGATGGGCTACTCGCACAGCGTAGGCGGCACCACCTGGCGCTTCGACGACCTGCGCGAGGTGATGGCCAAGGCCAGCCCGGCGCGCTCCGGCGACCTGCTCGCCGGGGTCGCGGCGGGTAGCGACGCCGAGCGCGTGGCCGCACAGATGTGCCTGGCCGAGGTGCCGCTCAAACGCTTTCTTGGCGAGGTACTGATCCCCTACGAAAGTGACGAGGTCACCCGGCTGATCATCGACAGCCATGACGCCGCCGCCTTCGCCCCGGTCAGCCACCTGACCGTAGGCGATTTCCGCAACTGGCTACTCGGCGAGGAAGCCGACGGCGCAACGCTCGCCGCCCTGGCGCCGGGGCTGACGCCGGAAATGGTGGCCGCCGTATCGAAGCTCATGCGCGTGCAGGACCTGATTTTGGTCGCGCAGAAGCCGCGGGTAGTGACGCGCTTTCGCAACACCATCGGCCTGCCGGGGCGAATGTCCACCCGGCTGCAGCCCAACCACCCCACCGACGACGGCGCCGGCATTGCCGCGAGCATCCTCGACGGGCTGCTATACGGTAACGGCGATGCGGTGATTGGTATCAATCCGGCCACCGACAGCACCGCCGGTATCTGTGAGCTGCTGAAGATGCTCGACGCCATCATCCAGCGCTACGAGATTCCGACACAGGCTTGCATCCTCACCCACGTCACCACTTCCATCGAGGCGATCAACCGCGGCGCCCCGCTGGACCTGGTGTTCCAGTCCATCGCCGGAACCGAGGCGGCCAACGCCAGTTTCGGCATCAACCTGGCGACCCTGCAGGAAGGCTACGAGGCCGGGCTTTCGCTCAAACGCGGCACTCTGGGCGAAAACCTCATGTACTTCGAGACCGGCCAGGGCAGCGCGCTCTCGGCCAACGCCCATCACGGTGTTGATCAGCAAACCTGCGAGGCCCGCGCCTATGCAGTCGCGCGTCAGTACAAGCCACTGCTGGTGAATACCGTGGTCGGCTTCATCGGCCCGGAGTACCTCTACAACGGCAAGCAGATCATCCGCGCCGGGCTGGAAGACCACTTCTGCGGCAAACTGCTGGGCGTGCCCATGGGTTGTGACATCTGCTACACCAACCATGCCGAGGCCGATCAGGACGACATGGACATGCTGCTGACCCTGCTGGGCGCGGCCGGCATCAACTTCATTATGGGCATCCCGGGTTCCGACGACGTGATGCTCAATTACCAGACCACCTCCTTCCACGACGCACTCTACGTGCGCCAGGTGCTGGGCCTGCGCGCGGCGCCCGAATTCGAGGAGTGGCTGGCGAAAATGCAGATCCTGCGGCAGGACGGCAATCGCCTGCGGCTGGGCAACCAGCTGCCCGAACCGTTCCGCCAGGCGCTGGAGCGGCTGGCGTGAAGGCTGACCGACATCTTCGGCGGGCCGACTCTGCGCCGGATCGCTCGGTGGAAAACGCTTCGCGGTTTTCCACCCTACGAGGACCGGGCGGCGCGGCAATCGACATCGCACCTCACCCTCCTTCGCGCGGGCATGCGCCGAACCGCCGCCAACATCGGTCAAAACGCCCCGACCCCAGCCCCGCACACCACCGTAGGGTGAAAAACGACCGCAGGTCTTTTCCACGCGTTGCCGTGACAGCCAGAAACCCGAGGTAGCCCATGCCCGACCGCTCGCCCACCACCACAAATCCCTGGCAGCACCTGCGCCAGCTCACCCCGGCGCGCATCGCTCTCGGTCGCGCCGGCACCAGCCTGCCCACTGCCGCGCAGCTGGATTTCCAATTCGCCCACGCACAGGCACGCGATGCTGTGCACTTGCCGCTGGATTGCGAGGCACTGATGCACGAGCTGCAACAGCACAATCTGGACTGCCTGCGCCTGCACAGCGCCGCCACGGATCGGCAGCTCTACCTGCAGCGGCCGGACCTGGGCCGGCGCCTGGACGAAAGCAGTGCCGAGACGCTCGACGCGCACGCCGGTGATGGCTGCGACCTGGCCCTGGTGATCGCTGACGGTCTCTCCGCCCTTGCCGTACAGCGCCACGCCCTGCCCATGGCGTTGAAGATCGCCGAGCATTGCCAGAGCGAAGGCTGGTCGCTCGGGCCAATCAGCATCGTCGAGCAGGGCCGCGTCGCCGTGGCCGACGAAATCGGCGAGCGCCTGGGCGCACGGATGGTGCTGATCCTGCTTGGAGAACGCCCCGGCCTCAGCTCACCAGACAGCCTGGGCCTGTACTTCACCTGGGCGCCGAAGGTTGGCCGCCACGACGCGCAACGCAACTGTATCTCCAACATCCGGCCTGAAGGGCTCGTCTACAACCTGGCCGCACACCGCCTGCTGCATCTGATGCGCGAAGCTTGCCGCCGCCAACTCTCCGGCGTGCACTTGAAAGACGAAGCCGAGGTGCCGGCACTGGATGGCACACCTCGCACGGGCAACTTCCTGCTTGGTTGACCGAACCGCCTGAGAACTACGGCGCCGTAAATCTCTCGCAAGGAGGCCGTACCGGGCGTCGATCTCCGACGCTCCAGGACCGGCCAGCCTGTACGGGAACAGTCAAGGCATTCGGCATACGCTATCCAGCAACGATGCGCACCGCGCATCTTGCCGCACACCCTCACCACGCTTATGGTTGGGTACCCTCTGGTCGGAACCTTCGCATGTGGTCATTTCGTGCCTGGCAGCGCAAGCGCGTTCTCGCTCGCAATCCGCTCAGCCCCGAGCTGTGGTGCAGCGTGCTGGACAGCCTGCCGATCCTCGACGGCCTGAGCGACGAGGAGCAGACGCGCCTGCGCGAACGCAGCGTGCTGTTCCTGCATGACAAACGCCTCACGCCATTGCCGGGCGTTGAACTGCAGATCGAAGATCGCCTGCGCCTGGCTATTCAGGCCCAGCTGCCCTTGCTGCACCTGGCCGACCTCGACTGGTACCAGGGCTTTCATGAAATAGTCATTTATCCGGACGACTTCCGCAGCCCACAGAAGCATCGCGACTCGGCCGGCGTGGTGCATGAGTGGGACGGCGAGCACAGCGGCGAAGCCTGGTTGCAGGGGCCGGTGATCCTTGCCTGGCCGGGCGTGCAGCAGAGTGGCGGCTGGGACGGCTACAACCTGATCATCCATGAGCTGGCGCACAAGCTGGACATGCTCAACGGCGATGCCAACGGCCTGCCGCCGCTGCATCGCCACATGCGCCTGGACGCCTGGGCCAGCGCCATGCAAAGCGCCTACGATGCATTGAACGAAACGCTGGATGCCAACCCCGAAGCCGAGACACTGATCGACCCTTACGCAGCGGAAAACCCTGCAGAGTTCTTCGCCGTAACCAGCGAGTACTTCTTCAGCGCGCCAGACCTGCTGCAGCAGGCCTTCCCGGAGGTCTATGCACAACTGGCCGAGTTCTATCGCCAGGACCCGCTGGCACGGCTGACAGCACTGCAACAACGCCATCACCCGTACAGGGAACCGCGCTAAACCCCCGTCGTCGAATACGCGTCGCATCCGACCGCACGCGTTATGTCCACGCGACGTGGCAAAACGCCCGACAGTGCGCCTATAATCGCGCCCACTTTTTACGCCCCAGGCCGCCTTGGCCGTCCACGGAGCAATGTGCATGAGCTACAGCAAAGTCCCGGCCGGCAAAGACCTGCCCAATGATATCTACGTCGCCATCGAGATCCCGGCCAACCACGCGCCGATCAAATACGAGATCGATCACGACACCGACTGCCTGTTCGTTGACCGATTCATGGCCACGCCGATGTTCTACCCGGCCAACTACGGCTTCATCCCGCACACCCTGGCCGACGACGGCGACCCGCTGGACGTGCTGGTCGTCACCCCCTATCCGGTTGCACCGGGTTCGGTCATCCGCTGCCGTCCGGTGGGCGTGCTGAACATGACCGACGAAGCCGGCGGCGACGCCAAACTGATCGCCGTCCCCCACGACAAGCTGACCCAGCTTTACGTGGACATCAAGGAATACACCGACCTGCCGCCACTGCTGATCGAGCAGATCAAGCACTTCTTCGAGAACTACAAGGATCTCGAAAAGGGCAAGTGGGTCAAGGTCGAAGGCTGGGAAGGCGCCGACGCCGCCCGCGCCGCCATCATCAAAGCTGCCGAGGCTTACCAGAAGTAAGTCGAAGCACTGAAGAAAAGCCGGCCACAAGCCGGCTTTTTTATTTCATAACCTATTGTTTTATAAGACAAGTACAGAAAAACCAAGGCGCCACATGCCAGTTTACCTGCCACTTTGCAGAACTTGCGACTCCAGCGTACATCTTCGACCTTATAGCTACGACACGGGTCCTCGGTGCCAGAATAGGTTCGGGCCGGGTTTGCGGTAATAAAGAGCAAGCCCAGGCGGCGTAAGGGCTGATAGCTAGCGGTGACAATATCCGAGAAGATCAGGAAACCTCTGTAGTAGCGCCGAACACAACTCTGCTTGGATCGCCGCTCACACGGAAGCACTTCCAGCTTGCTCCCGAGAGTCCTGCTCGTGGCGGTAAGTGTACTTGGCTCCGTCCTTCAGGGCCGGAGCCTTCGAGGTAAGCAGGGGGCGGCTCAGTGAGCCTCGTCGAGGAAAAGGGCGGACCTCAGTGAATTCAATCGCTGCTCGCTCCTAATCCGGCAGTCTGTCGCCAAAACGCTCATCGCGCCGAAGAGCTCCGCGGAATTCCTACGAGCAAATGGGCGGTCAGCCAAATAGGACTCGATAACAGAAAGAAACGACTCAATCCTCCAGCACAGGATCTCGTCCATTTCTTTCAAATCTTCAAGCACCGCGTAATAAGCGGTCGCAGCCACCAGCCAATAGCGAAAGTTGAAATCGGTTTCGAAACCTTTCACCGAAGCGTCTCCAAGCAGAGCCTGGACCTCCGCCAAAAAAGTACCGGTCTTGCGATACACAGCCCGGTTGTGAACGATGTCGCGCAAACGGATAGCAGCCATAGAAACCTCTTATATGCATTGAGACATAGCCATTATCACGCCGCAAAAATTTTTAATGTTCGGTATAAACGCAAATTTACCGCAATTAGGCAACAATCAAACCAGAACCAACTCGCCATCATATCCTTTACCCCTACTATGCTATCCAGCAGCGGGCGACCTATGAAGGTACATTTTATGAAAGAGAACGAGCTTAGCGCCACACTCGCCAGATTAAACAATAGGGCCGTCGTCTCGGAGCGTGTGCTTCGCGCAGAAATAAACCAAACCATCGCTCTACTATTTGAATTTTCTCAGGCCATTGTTGATAAGTACAAGGCAAACAGAAAGGAAGATCAAGAAAAAAACCCTAATTTCCGATTCTGGTCTCACATTTGCAGTGTCGAATTAGGAGTAACAGCTGTAACCGTGAGATGGCGGAAATATTCTGGAAAGTCCAAGTTTTCAAACCCGATCGAGAGCACAGAACTTACAGAATTCAGATTACCGGCCAGCGCATTCAGAAAATGCACAAAAACAGAAAAGAAAGCGATTATGGAAGCAGAGCGAAACTTCGCGATAGTCCGCAAGATAAGCGGACATCTGGGTAAAACTGTTGAGTCGGCAATGGCCATTAAAGGCATAACCAACACTATTCTTGACCTACCGACTCATCCAGTCGACCCAGAAGAAAGGCGCATACTAGATACGCTTTCAGAGTTGGATGACATCAGTCGAAAGCACGCTGAGCTTGACAAAAGTGCAGTGCGCCGTCTGCTGGGCCTTTAGTCTCCCCCTATGGTACAGCCCCATCCTGTACCGTAAGGGGAGGCTTACGCCCAAGAATAGATTTGAACCGGGAGCCTACCGACCTATGATTTAGAGTAATCCGGCAAATCAGCTCGTAGGGCTCCAGGAAGCAAGGTGGGCAGCGTCATATTTATTACCTCGGCCACCAAGGCCTCGCATGCCAGCCGCGGATCGTCAGATGGTAGCTTTCGCATTGCCCGCAGCATATCTCGCACCGTTCTGTTTTCAGAAACAAACGCGGGAGCTAAGAGTGATGGAATATCGCGACCACAGCATGAAGGCATCGTCCTGTTCACTCCCACAAAGCTCGACCTGCGGGGAGTAGATTTCATCATCGTAGCGCTCACAGGCACGCCAGAAGCCGGGCAGAAGGGGTGTCGGATCAATGGTCTGGTACAGACTCTGACGGATCTCTTCAACAACAGTGCCGCCTATTTCCACTAGGTTCGCGGCGTCTACGTAGCGCGCAGGCGTGATACAGCGCGTTGAAGTGGCTTGGAGCGTGGACACTCTGTTCGCGTAGCTGATGTAGTCCATATCTGAGTATTTGCATTGGCCGCTACCGGCCAGAAGCGGTCAGTCATGCATGACGACTTTCGACCCCGAGCTGACAGGCGGAAATCAATACTGGAATCGATGATCAGTCGTCCAGCACCATCCTGTGGATGGGATGCCGCCATTCGTGGTGCGCGCGGTCGCGGGCTACGTGCTGGGGATTCGACAAGCCCAAAAAGCGGAAACCAGCTAGTTGAGATTTCACCTAGTCAGCCTTCACGGCAGGTTCAGCTTGTGCGGCTGGTGGCGGGGTGAGCTCCACTGCTAATGCGGTCCGGGCGAAAAGCCTCTCAATCAACGCTGCGAGCCGAGGGGAATTCGAGTCGTTCGAAATCGTGCGGCAGGCGTCAATGAAGTGCTGGGTAGCCGTGCCGAAGTGAGCGTCGTAGGTCGTCCGCTGAAGCCGCATCTCGATCATCCGCCGCATGAATCGACGCAGCTTGTCGATGTCCATCCCTCGTATGGCGGCTTCAAAATCCGAGGCCGTGGCCCGCTTCAGGGCAACCTCCTGCAGCTTGCCCCAGCCGCTCTCATCGATGAGATCCATGCAGGCGTCGACCACCGTGGCGTCCGCTTGAACGCGCGCCTTGGCGGTGTCGAGCGCCGCCTTAATATCCGGATGGATTGGGTTGTTAAACGGGTTGTCTTCCTCAACGTCGTGGTCATCGCCCGCCGCGAAGGCTGCTATCCAGGCTTCGACGATTGCCTGGCCAAGAGCCTGCCCACCGGGCAACTCGGACAGCGTGTCGAAGAGCTGGGTCACGACGGAGGGATCCAGCAATCCTGCGCTGGCAGAGAACTGGCCGGCCTCCACCAACAAATCAGCGTCGCTCACCCGATGGTCCCAGAATGCCCGGTTCAAGAAGTCCCGAGCCGCCTGCCTGGCTTGTAGCGCCTGCGTCTCGGCGACAAACCGGTCGATGATGGCCTGCACCTGCTCCGCGTCGAACAGCCCTGACTCCAAGAATTCGACCAGCACCCTCTCGAACTCGTCGCAGCCGTGGACGCCCAGCTCTTGCATAAACAATCGCCAGCGGTCCTCGCGCTTCTCCTGCTCGGTCGGCTCGGCGTTCTTGTCCCGGCCGAAATGCATCCAGTCCGGGTGCGCCACGTTTAGCGCGAACTGAAAGTCGGGCCCGTCCGGGATGCCGCGGTAGTAGATTGCGGAAAACAGGACGATTGATGGCACCACTCGCGATTGGATCGCCTCGTCCAAGTCTCGGCCGGCCAGAATCTGATTGGCCGCCTTTACCACCTTGCCCACTATGCGGATGTTGGTAAGTCCGCAGACCGCCGTCGCTCGCTTGAGCGTCTGCGCGTATTTCGATGGCGTCAGCCTGACGGCGATCGAGAACGCCTCCTCCGGGGAGGTCGAAAGCCTGATTTCCTCGTCGATGACCTTCTCACGGAAGGTCGCCCACAGCTTCGCCTGGTCGCCGTTCGGGGAGAACTGGTCGTCATTCAGCACTAGGATGAATCTCACGCGGAACTGCTTGGAGTAGTCATCGATGAAGCCCAGGACCTCATCGATGCCCAGCTTCGCATGCTTGCGCTCGATGTCGTCGATGACAATTAGCTTGTCTCGGAGCACGACCGGGGCCATCAACAACACGTTGAGGTCCTTAAGGGCTGCCATCGCCTTGTAATGCTGCGAGGCGGCGGTCACGCCCGCGTTGAACAGGCTCTTGATCCCGTCGAACACGCCGTCGTGCGATTCGACGCCCGGGATGGCCGACTCAATCAGCTTGCGCTTGACCTGGTCGACGCTCGAAAGACCGAACAGCGACACGTAGAGGGCCTTCTTGACCTTCTCGTCGTCCGATGCATCCTTGACCTCGTTCCACAGGTGCGTCTTGCCGGTGCCCCACTTGCCCGACAGCGCGATGACGCAGTTGTCGTTCTGCCGTAGCAAGCGGACTAACCGCTCCTTCGTTTTTGATAGAGACATGCTCTCCTTCCTTTGGTGAACGACTGCTTTTGATGTTGCACTGTTGTCATCCAGCGCCATGGCTTGGGATGGGTACGACTATGAATCTGGATCTTCTGTCGAGATCGAGGACGGAAATCAGGTTAGGTCGGGAAAACCGATAGAGATATATGACCACGACGTCGATGTCGATGTCGATGTCGATGTCGATGTCGATGTCGATGTCGATGTCGATGTCGATCAGAGGCTACGGCAGTTCAACTGAGGTAGCAGTTTTCAATTCGGACGTGGCCTTGCGCCGGCCCGGCTTGACGTTCGGTCATGATAACTTTCTCACTGTAGCCATTGGCTTCCGATTTTTATGAAGCGAGGTCCGGACGACGTAGGCTAAGGGCAGCAGCGCCGCGATAAATCACCCGTAATAGTCACCGGCTAGCAGGCCCCCACATTGCATACTGAATAGATGAGCCAACCTGTGTAAGTCCATATAATTTGTACGATTCTTCGTTATCGTTTTTTGGTTTCGCATACACGAGCGGGTACTCAGTATTATTCGGAGAACCAATGATTTCTTTTGGATATAAATTGAAATCAACCAAAACGAATGACTTGCCGTGGCCGTGTATTTTACGAACTTGATCTACAGACAAGATCACTGGAACCCTTGTAAAAAAGTCTGTACTTAATAGTGCGCCTACGCAATCGCCGCACCTTCCATTCAGGAAGTCGTCTTTTATTGGACATTGACATACCGAACATTTCGTTTTCATCTCGAATTCCATTTCCATGTTTTGGCTGGGTGAACAAGTAATAACAGTGCGTTTCTGGCAAGTCGCGAAGGTTTGCGTGTTGTAGCAACGCACTTGCTGCCCTATGTGCAATCTTAGGTGCAGGCGTTCCCGCTCAATCGCTCAGCGACGCCAGAAACGCCGCGTGGCTGTTCGCGATGAAATGCAGGTTCGCGCGGCAGGAAGATATTGGCCCGAGCCTTAGAGGTGCTTCCTGCTGTGAATATGGCTTCATGCCATCACAAAGTACTGTAAAACTCCGTGCACGGCCATCAGGTTATGGCGTTCACCCGGCGTCACGTGCTGCGGTGGAGAGGAGCCCCGGGCGGGGCATGCCCTATGCCCGCCAGCAGGGACGACTGTCCGCTCCTGGCCGATAGCGGCCGTCGGCGAGAGGCCATTTGGAGCTGCGAGTGACTGGTTATATCCGGGCGGCAGCAAGAATTGGTGTCGGAACCAATGCGAACACTCAATAGGCCGCCAGGAAGCGCGCTAGCCCCTAATCAGTGATGGTTTTCACGGCACTGGCGTTGCGGTCTGGTCGAGACGTCGAACAGGCCAGTCTGCAGAGACTGCTCGCTGGCTGCTGGGGCATCGTCGTACTGGTTGAGCGGGAAGCATTGGCCGCCGGTCTTCAACTCCTGAATGCGGTCGACCATTAGCGCGAGCTGACCCTGACCTGACCAGCGTTGCTTGGTCATGATCAGCCGATTGCCTGCTGTGCTATACGGGAACACTCGCGGCATTGGCCGAGACTATCTCGCTAGGCACCATCATGACATCGTAGCGCCGGTAACCACATCGACTGAAACGGTCGTGTCGCCTGCAGGACCGAACCCTGTGCCCCTCACTTCATATACAGCCAAACGCCAGCCATGCCTGGCCGAAACCCTCATGGCTGGCGCCGCAGACAGTCAAACGTTCGGTGGGATCAAAGAATGTCGAACGGGTATTCGGTGATGATCCTGAGCTCATCAATATCGCCGCCAGTGCCCCGGTGGGTCGCATGACGCAAGCGCACGGAGAGGCCCTTTGCCACTCCACCTTGCATCACGTACTTCGCCTCCAGATCACGTTCCCACTCCTTGCCCGGGGCTGCGGCATAGCCATAGGGACCATCCGCATCAACATAGCCAGAGCCGTCGATGTCACCCCTGACGTAGCGCGCCATCAACGTCAGCCCCGGCACGCCATAGGCTGTCAGGTTCAGATCGTAGCGCAGTTGTACCGAGCTCTCGTTGGGGCTGTTGAAGTCGGAGTATTGCGACGAGTTGGCCAGGTAGATCGAGTCGCCCGGGTTGACGCCATCCATCCGCACATAGTCGAAGGGGGTGTCGCCGTTGATGCGCTGGTGCGCCAGCGTCAGCGTATGCGCTGAGTGCCGATAGGCCGCCGCGAACGACCAAGCCAGGGTATCGATCTGGCCCGCGAGCCGCCGGCCTTCGCTGCGCGTGTCGTAGGCATCGAAGTCGAACGCGAGCGAGCGCTCGGGAGCCAGCGGCAGGACAAACCCTGCCTTGGCATAGAACTGATTCCAGACATCCTCCAGCCTGGCTGCGTAGAGACCCAGGCTTAGCTGCTCGGAAAAGGCGTGGCGGCCACCGAGATATCGCATGCTGGGTGCATCCAGCGTGCCTGCATAGACCAGGTCGATCGCACCATCTCGGTTGGTCGAGCCGCTGCCGTCACGAATAGCGGTGAAATACCCGGCATCAATGAAAGTGTCCGGCAACTCCTCGCTGATGAGTTGCACACCGCGCGCCGTGCTGGTGAACAGGCGCGTGCTGCTGACCGCGAAGACCGGCGCAGTGGGCATTAGATCGCCCATCTTCAGCACGGTTTTGCCGTAGCGTGCCTTGAGCGCTGCACCCGCATAGGAATATTCGTCGGCAGGCTCGCCGTTGCGATCGAATGGCAGCAACGCGGTGCCGGAGCGCTCGCGGCCGCTGTCCAGGCGCAGCCCCAGTGCGGCATGCGCATCCACGCCGAAGCCCACCGTGCCCTGGGTATATCCGGACTCATAACGGGCGAGGAATCCCTGCGCCCACTCGCGGCGGTAGCTCTGCGCAGCGCCCGGGTCGCGGAAGTCGCGACTGAAGAAGAAGTTTCGGCTCGTCAGCGTCAGCGAGCCATCCTCGATAAAGCCGCCGGGGCTGGCTTGTTCGGCGGCAAGGCTCAGCGAGGATGCGCTGGTGCAGAGCAGCGCCAGCGAGGTGAATTGCAGAGCATTCATGGGTGTCTTCCTTATTGTTCTGTTCGGCCGTTCCGCCTCAGCACTGGGCATCCGATGGACAGCCGCTTCTCGTGGCTTTCTGGAGCCGCTGATCCGTGGGGTCATGGGTGACTGCGCCAACGCGGAGGCTGGCGGCAGTAAGGTGCGTCAGGCTGCGCGAGCCATCTGGCGATGCTCGGAGATCAATGCCTTGATCAGGCCAATCATGATCAGCAGCATCAACACCATGAACGGCAGGCCCATCGCCACGGCCCCGGCCTGGATGCCCTTGAGCGCGGTGTCGCCGCCGACCACGAAGAGCATCACGGTGACCAGACCGATCATCACCAGCCAGAGCACGCGCTGCACGCGGCAGGTATCCGGGTCGCCGCCCGCCGAGAGGTTGTCCACCACCAGGGCGCCGGAGGCAACCGAGGTGACCATGAAGATCACCAGCAGTACCACCACCAGTAGGGCGGTGATCGCGCTCAGTGGCAGCACCTCGAGGAACTGGAAGATCGCCATGTTGACGTCGCTCAGGCCATTGGCGAGCGCGCCGGTGCCGGCGGCGACCTGGCCAATCGCCCCGCCGCCCAACGCGGTGAACCAGAACACCGCGACCACCGTCGGTGCCAGCATCACCATGCCGACCATCTGGCGCAGGGTGCGGCCACGCGAGACGCGCGCCACGAATACCCCGACCAGCGGCCCCCAGGTGCACCACCAGGCCCAGTAGAACACCGTCCAGCCCTGCATCCACTCCTGGTCGTCGCGCTCCAACCAATTGCTCAGGGGCACGAAGTAGCGCACGTAGTCGACGGCTGCCGCGAAGGCATCGGCGAAGAAGGCCTGCCAGCCGATGCCGATCACCACCAGCAGAAACAGGCCTAGCGCCAGGAAAATGTTCAGGTTGCTAAGCAACTTAATACCGGCGTGCATGCCCCGCCACAGGGCGAAGGCGGCGACCCCGGTGACCACCGCGATGAACAGCAGCTGCATCGCAAAGTTGTTGGGAATGCCCAGAACGTGGGCGATGCCGGCGGTTGCCTGCATAGCCCCCAGCCCCAGCGAGGTGGCCAGCCCGAAGACCGTCAGCACCACCGTGAAGACATCCACCAGTTGGCCCGGCAGGCCCTTGTAAGCCTTGCCGATCAACGGCTCCAGGCCGGAGCTCAGCGACAGCGGCAGGCCGCGGTTGAAGCAGAAGAAGCCGACCACGATGGCGGTGGTCAGGTACAGCGCCCAGGGATGCAGGCCCCAGTGGTAGAGGGACGCGGCCATCGCCAGCTCGGCCGCCTGCGGGGTGTTCGCTGCGACGTCCAGTGGTGTCTTGAACCAGGCAGTGTACTGCGCCACGGGTTCGGCTACGCCCCAGTAGAGCAGCCCCACCCCCATGCCGGCGGCGAACATCATGGAGAACCACGACAGGGTGCTGTACTCGGGCCGGGCATCACTGCCGCCCAGCCGCACCTTGCCCAGCGGCGAGAGCGCCAGCAGCGCGCAGAACAGCACGGCCAGGTTGCCCATGATGATGATGAACCAGTCGAAATTCAGGAGGATCCAGCCTTTCACGCCCTCCAGCGTCGCGCCGAAGGCCTGCGGGTCGTAGAGCGCCAGGGAGACCAGCGCCAGGATGATGAACAGCGAAACGGGGAAAATGACGCGGTGGAAGTTCAGGCCCACTATTCGCAGGTTGAACTCTCTACGCACGGCAGCTTCAGCAGCCATGTTGCTCATTGCACGCACCTCTTTTCTTGTCTTTTTTATGTTGTCCACCGCTCCCCGTTACCTTGGATAACAGTGTAATGGCGGTGGTGAAATCGATACTGAACAGCCTGTCCGGTGCGGACAAACCATTAAATCTGCGCGTTTATTGAGAATTTCTCATGCATCAAGGCGCACGTCGGAGCCCTGTCGGCGGCGTTGGAAAGGCTTCGAGAAAAGCATCCGGCCCGGCATGCCGGCTGCGCTAAGTCGAGGCTGCCCGGGCTCGCGCCCGGCCAGCTTTCACGGCCCGCAGCCCGCGCTCAGGGCTGAGCGGGCTGCGGGCGCGGGCCTTCCGCGTCAGCCACCGGCGGCTGGTCGATAACGCAGGCCAGGGTTACGCAGGCCATACCGTTGGGGGTCGATTGGTGTTGCAAGGGGGCGTCCTGCTGTAGATGCGCCCCGCTCACCCGCGCCTGGCTGACCGTGACTGCCAGGAGCGCGGCGCAGCCTGCAAAAAAGTAATAAAGGCTCGCGGTGCCGAAGCTTTCCATCAGCGCTCCGCCAAGCAGCGGGCCGATACAGGCGCCGATGCCGAAAGTCGCCAGCAACAGGCCGGCCAGCGCGACCCGGTGCCGGGCCTCGACGTTGTCGTTGGCCAGCGCGACACCTAGCGGATAGAGGCAGAACTGCAGGAAGCCGATCGCCGCGCTCAGGCCCAGCAGCGTGGCGAAGCCCAGCCCCTCGTAGAAGCCCAGCGGCAGGCTGACCAGCGCCAGCAGCAAGGCGATTCCGCGGATCAGCCCGGCCCGCGGCAGGCGGTCGGACAGCCAGCCCAGCGGTAGCTGCGCGAGCAGTCCGGCACCAATGGCAACAGCCATGAACAGGCCGATCTGTCCGGTGGCCAGCCCCTGTCGGCTGGCAAAGATCGCCGCCAGGCCGAAGAAGCTGCCGTTGAGCATGCCGGACACCAGCACGGTCGCCAGCGACTGGGGAATACGCCGCAGGAAGGCTCCGACCGCAACCGACTCCGGGCGCAGCGGCGAGGGATGCACGCCGCGCGTCAAAGCGACGGGTACCTGGCTCAGGGCGAAGGCGATGACCACGCCGAGTAGTGCCTGGATGCCCAGCTCGCCATGCAGGCCGAGCGCCAGCTGGCCGAGCGCCATGCCCACGTAGACCGACACCATGTAGATGCCCAGTACCTTGCCGCGCTGATCCGCCTGTGCACATTCGTTCAGCCAGCTTTCCAGGACGATCAGCTGGCACATCATGGCTAGCCCGACCAGCGCTCGCAGCAGCAGCCAGAGCGGTAGCCAATCGCTGAAGCCGTGCGCCAGCACCGCCGCGCAGACCACTCCGGCGCAGGCGCCATAGGTGCGGATATGCCCGACGCGCTGGATCAGCGCCTGGCCGACCTTGCCACCGAGCACCATGCCCAGCGCGTTGGCGGCCATCAGCGCACCGCTCCAGAACGCAGCAACGCCCTCCGCCGTCAGGCGCAGGGCGAGATAGGTCATCAGCAGCGTCGAACCCACCTGCATCAGCACGCTGGCCAGGTACAGGGCGCCGAAAGCCTGGGTCAGTCCGAGCACGGTTTACCTCGCTTGTACAATGAACACCTGTTTCGGTCAGGCGAGGCCATGACGCGCTTTCCAGTCGCCGGGATGAACCACGTAACCGAACAGCGCATGCCCGCCGTAGACCAGCTCGGTGCCTTCCGGAATCCACAACAGCTGACCCGGCTCGACGCGATAGAGCTGGCCGTTGGCGCGCAGCTCGAAACAGCCCTCGATGACGAAGATCACCTCGTCATAGAGCAGCGTCCAGGCCACCTCGGCGCCCTCCCAGCGGGCGAAGCCGATACCGATGCTCGGCGAGACCTCGCTGGCGATCGCGCGTGCCACGAAGGCGGCCCCGGGCGGCCCCCCGCGCGGCACGAAGTCCAGGTCGCGATGGTCGACCAGGCGCACCGGCCCCTTGCCCGAATACGCCTGGCTCATAGCTCGCTCCTGCTGTTCCAGGCCGCCAGGCGGATGCGCGAGCGCACGCCAAGCCCGAGGAAGGGTTCCGGAGGATTCAGCGACGGCATGCCGGTCACCGCCCGGATGTCGCGCAGCGACTGCGAGTCACTGCCGACCGCCTGCTCCGCCAGCAGGGTGCCGGAGATGGTGCCCCAGGCCGCGCCGACGCCGTTGTCGCAAGCCGAGGCGAAGACGCCCGGCTCCAGCTCGCCGAAGAAGTTGGTGAAGTTGCGCGAGATGGCATAGACACCGCCCCAGGTGTGGCTGAACGGCACCTCGGCCAGCTGCGGATAACGCTTGAGGAATGCCCGGCGGTGATCCTCGCGGACCCGCTCGCGCATGCCGTCACTGGTGCTGCGACCGTACTTGGGTACGTGCTTGTAGGTGTTGCGGATGATCAGCCGGCGATCCTGCGTCATGCGCACCGTAGTGCCGGCGTGGTCCGCCGGCGTCAGCCCCCAGTCGAACTCGCCGCCGTAGAGCTGCAGCTCGGCGTCAGTGAGCGGCCGAGTCCAGCTGGCGAAGGTCATCACCGGCAGCAGGCGGTTGCGCAGATAGCCGAATTCCTGGGTGAAGATGCTGGTGGCCAGCAGCAGCTGCGAGGCGTGGATGCGACCGTTGCTCCCGTGCAGCAGCCAGCCACCCTTGCCGTCGCGCTCAAGCCGCTGGATCGGCGACTCCTCGAGCAGCTCGACATTTTCCGGTAGCGAGCGGGCCAGCCCGGTAACAAGCGCGGCCGGCTGCATCAGGTAGCAACCGGGGTTGTAGATCGCCCGGCTGTAATGCTGGCTGCCCAGCACCTTGGCCAGGGCGTCACGCTCGACCCACTGGTAGGGTTCACCGAGATCCTTGAGCAGGCGCTCGAAGTGATCCAGGTAGGCGAGCCCGCGCGGCCCTACCGCTCCCTGGTACTTGCCGGCATGCGACCACTGGCAGTCGATGTCGTGGCGCCGTACCAGGCCCTCGAGCTGGGCGATGGCGGCGCGGTTGAGCTTGAGCAGCCGCTGCTTGTGGACCGGGTCCGGATGCTCAAGCGCGAACTTGTGCGGCAGGTCGATGACGAAACCGGAGTTGCGCCCGGAGGCGCCATAACCGACGCGCTGGGCATCGACCAGTAGGATGCGCGCGTCAGGAAGCAGCTCGCCCAGGCGGCGCGCCGCGGCCAACCCGGCGAAGCCGGCACCGATCACCGCGTAGTCGGCACGCTGCTCGCCCTGCAGGCGAGCGCAGGCTGGCTGTTCGGGCAGCGCGGCGTACCAGCCGCAGCTGGAGTCATCGTGAGGCAGATTGACTGTATGGTTCATGTGCTTGCCCTCAGGCCACTGCCCGTTGTGCTTTCTGGCAGGCCTGCAGCCATGCACCGCGTTGCTGTTGTGCCCGCCGCCCGAGCAGGACGAAACCGGCAGGGCGACCCTCGCGGTCGTAGAAGCCCGCGCTCAGACCATCTTCGGTCGGCGTGCAGCGCCACTCGCCTTCGCTGCCCACTGCCGGCGGCAGCAGGCACAGCGGTGCGGCCGGCGTCTTCACCGTGACCGGCATCAGTGGATAGCTGACCGCGGTGGGCTGGCCGAGCAGTGTCTTGCACAACGCCTCGATGCCCTGGTTGATCGGCGCCAGGTACGGCAGCAGTTGCCCGTCGAGCTCGATGCAGTCGCCGATGGCATGGATGCCGGCCTGTGAGGTCCGCAGGAACTCATCGACCTGGATGCCGCGGTTGACCCTCAGCCCGGCGCGCTCGGCCAGATCCAGATTGGGCCGCAGGCCGACGGCCGACAGCACCAGGTCGGCCTGCAATTCGCGGCCGTCCGCGAGTTTCAGGCAAAGACCATCGGCACGGCGATCGACCCGCTGCAGCGTGGTGCCGAGTTTCCAGGTGACGCCCAGTTCACCGAGTGCAGCCTGCAGTTGCTGCCCCGCCTGAACCGGCAGCAGGCGCTGCATCGGCCACTGGCCGAGGCCGATGACGCTGACCTGGTATCCACTGCTGGCCAGGTCATTGGCGAATTCGCAGCCGATCAGCCCGTCGCCGAGAATCGCCACCCGGCGAATCCCTACGAGGCGCTCACGAAACAGCGCGTAATCCTCCAGATTGTTCACGCTGAGCACCTCACCGGCCGCATCGCCATCCAGCGCCACGCGGATCGGCGCAGCACCCGAGGCGAGCACCAGCTGGCCGTATTCCATCTCGCCGAAGCGCGTGTGCAAACGCCGCGCGGCGCTGTCGATCCGCTCCACTTCACAGTGCGGATAGACGCGGATGTTCAATCGCTGCTCGATCGACAGCGGCGCCTCGCCTGCCAGCGCCTCGGCACTGCGCTGCTGCACCAGGCCGATGGACAGCGCAGGCTTGGAATACAGGTAGCCGGAGTCACGGGTGAGGACGCGGATCTCCACTTGCGCATCGGCCTTGCGCAGCGCCTGCGCCAGGCCATAGCCGGCATGACCGCTGCCGATGATGACGATCGGCTGGCGCGACGCTGCAGCCGGTTGCAGGCGCGGCGCGGGCAGCGCAGTCGGAACCGGCAGCGGTGTGCTGGCGGCCACGGCCGCCACCGTCTCGCTGACATCGAGCATTTCGAAGTCGCTCTTGCCTACCTGGCACTCGGGACATTTCCAGTCTTCCGGCACGTCTTCCCAGCGCGTGCCGGCGGCGATGCCGTCGTCCGGCCAGCCGAGCGCTTCGTCATAGATCAAGCCGCACACCACACAAAGCCAAGTCTTAAACATGATGCTCACTCCCCTGCCACGCGGATCGCCACGTTCTTGGTGCGCACGTAGCTGTACAGTGCTTCCTGGCCCTTCTCGCGGCCAAAGCCGGAGAGCCCGACGCCCCCGAAGGGTGTCTCGATACCGCCGGCATACCATTCGTTGACGAACACCTGCCCCGCCCTGAGACGGCGTGTGCAGCGCATGGCACGGCTGATGTCCTGGGTGAAGATGCCCGCCACCAGGCCGAACTCGGTGCCGTTGGCGATGGCGATGGCCTGCTCTTCGCTGTCGAAGGGAATGATCGCCAGCACCGGGCCGAACACCTCTTCGCGGGCGATGCACATCTGCGGCTCGACATCGCGGAACACGGTCGGGCGCATGAAGTGGCCGTTGCGATCGCTGAAGGCTTCGCCGCCGGTGGCCAGCACAGCGCCTTCCTCGATGGCGCGCCGGCACAGGGTCTGGATGCTGGCGAGCTGGCCGGCACTAACCACGGGAGTCAGCTCGGGGTTGTCCTGGCCGAGGCCGACGCTCAGCCCTTCGGCCAGTTCGACCACCGCCGCGACGGTCTCCTCGTAGATCTCGCGCTGCACCAGCAGCCGCGACATGGCCGAACAGACCTGGCCGGCATTGAAGAAGATGCCGCCCTTGACGCTGGCGAGCAGCTGCTCGCGATCCGCGTCGGCAAAGGCGATGGCGGCCGACTTGCCGCCCAGTTCCATGACGCTGGGGATGGCGTGCTCGGCCGCATCGCGCAGGATCGTCTGGCCGGTGGGAACCGAGCCGGTGAAGACGATCTGGTCGACCTTGGCGCTGCCAACCAGATGCGCGCCTACTTCGCGGCCCCGCCCGCAGATCAGGTTCACCGCACCGTTGGGCAGGCCGGCGCGATGGATGGCACCGACCAGCACGCACATGCCCAGCGGCGACAGCTCCGGCGACTTGATCACCACCGCATTGCCGGCCGCCAGGGCCGGGGCTAGCGAGCGGGCGCAGATCGACACCGGGAAGTTCCAGGGCACGATCTGCGCTGAGACGCCCATGGGGTCATAGAGGGTGAAGTCCATATAGCCGTTGCCCAGCGGAATGGAGGTGCCTTCGATCTTGTCGGCCATCCCGGCGTAGTACTCGAAGTAGCGCGCCGCCTCGACGAACTCCTCTCGGGCGTCGTTGAGGCTCTTGCCGTTTTCCTGACAGAGCACCCAGGCACCTTCGTCCGCAACGACGCGGATTTCCTCGGCGATGCGCAGCAGCCAGGTCACCCGCTGCGCCGGCCGGGCGCGGGTCAGCTCACCGCCGTCGGCGCAACGGCGTGCAGCCAGCAGCGCACGCTCGGCATCCTCGACCGAGGCCTGCGCGATGGTGGCCAGCGGCTGCGCCGTGCCGGGGTTCTCCACGGTCAGGTGCTGGGCACTGTCGACCCAGGCACCGTCTATGTAGTTGAGCCAGTGAGAGGCGATCGGGAACATGACAACCTCCTCAGACGGACTGCGCGATTTCGAGCAGACGGCGTGCGGCCCACTGGTGGAAGAAGTGCGTCGGAATGTCCATTTCCGGCGAGAAGGCGCCGCCGTTGTAGGCCGGGGAATACCGCCCCTTCTGCATGCCCTCGACCGATGCCACGTCCTCGGCGAACACCACTTTCCAGGAGTCCAGAATGGCGCTGCGGCAGGCGGCATACTCGTCGCCCAGCGACTCGTCGCCGACGTAGAACAGGCGCAGGTTCTCGATGGTCTTGCTCGGCGAGATCGGATCGAGCTGCATGGCGAAGGCATGGTCGGCCTGGATACCCAGCAGCACGTTGGGGAAGAAGGCCACGTATTCGGCGTTGCGCATGCGGTCCTGCGGCCAGGACGGGAAGGTCGGCAGATGGGTACCGGCTGTGTCGGACAGGTTGTAGGCGTAGCTGCCCTGCCCCGAGAACTGCTCGCCGAACTGGATGTTGTAGTGGTCTTCCAGGCGCGAGTAGGTGTTCAGGCTCGGGTGGACCCACGGCAGGTGATAGGCCTCGCAGTAGTTCTCCACGGCGAGCTTCCAGTTGCAGTTGACCTCGATGCTGGTCATGTCGTGCTGCGGCCGGCGGCGCATCAGGCTCATGCCGTCCTCGCCGAGGAACTGCTTCCAGCGCTCGGTGAGCGGCGCGAGCATCTCTTCCAGCGGCTGGGCATCACCGGACAGGTTGACGAATACCATGTCCATCCAGATGGCGCTGCGCAGCGCCTTCAGACCGTGCTTCTCACAGGCGAAGCGTTCGTCCTTGTGCTGGTTGATGCCGCCGATGTGCGGCGTGCCGCGCAGGCTGCCGTTCAGATCGTAGGTCCAGGAATGGTAGGGGCAGCGGATCACGCCCTGCACCTCGCCGGCCTCCTCGACCAGCTTCATGCCACGATGGCTGCAGACGTTGTGGAACACCTGCACCAGGCCCTCGCGGTTGCGCATCAGCAAAAGCGGCAGGCCCATGAATTCGACCGGCTTGACCGAGCCATTCTTGGTCAGGTCGCTGGCGAAGCCGATGCAGGCCCAGGTCTTGCCCATGATCTGGTCGCGCTCGAGTTCAAAATAGCTCTGCTGGGTGTAGAACTCGTTGGTCAGCCCGGTCGCCTGGTGAATCGGGTTGAGTACGGTCTCGAGCTGATGAACCGGAATGTTCGGATAGGTGGAGTGGGTCATTATTGTTATCCCCTGCAAGGCACGATGGTGGTGACGGCTGGCTCAGTGGCCGCGCCTGTTCACCTCCAGTTTCGAAAAGCAGGGATGTTGCGACAAACCATTTTTTCGGACGGCATTAATGACTTTTAGTCAGCAATACCCAGGGGAGCGCCTTTACTCAGTAGGCCCGAGACTAGGCCTGCGCATGGCGGCTCGGAAATGAGACGGACTCATCAATCGCCTGGCCGGAGGCACCGGCCTCATCCGGAAGCGAGCCCTCTAGGTCGCCTCGTCCACCTGGCTCATCAACCAGGTGCGAAAGCGCTGCACGCTCTGCCGATTGCTGCTGCGCCCGCTTGGTTCGAGCAGGCAGAACTGTGCGTCGGTGCGCAGTACGGCATCCACCGGACGAACCAGCGCGCCGGTCTGCAGGTAGTTGTCGACGAGGTTCGACCAGGCCAGCGCGATGCCCTGCCCGCTCAGCGCGGACTGGATGAGCATCGCGTAGCTGTTGATGTTGATCCGATGCCTAGGCTCCAGCGCTTTGCAACCGAGCCGCTGCAGCCATTCCGACCAGCCGATCCAGTCGCGCTGCGGATCCTCGAGCCAGAGCCAGGTGCAGCCCGATAGCTGCGGCAACTCGTGCAGATCAGGATGACGCGCCAGGTACGCCGGGCTGCACACCGGGAACACTTCCTCGGAGAACAGCGTGGTCACCTGAACATCCTTCGGCGGCGTGCGGCAGTAGTACAGCGCCAGGTCGCAATCGAGCCTGGCGAAGTCCTTGACCTGATCATGGGCGATGATCCGCAGGTCGACCTCCTCGTTTTCCCGCTGGAACTCCGCCACCCGCGGTAGCAGCCAGAGCGATGCCATGGCCGTGCTGGTAGCTACGGTCACTTGCTGGGCGCCACGCCAGTGGCGGATCTCGCCGGTTGCGTGCGCTACTTGCTGCAAGGCGTCGCGAACCGTCTCGCAATACTGGCTGCCGGTCGCCGTGAGATGGATCTCCCGGGTCGTTCGCTCGAACAGGGGCTTGCCTAGGTAGTCTTCGAGCAGTCTGATCTGGCGGCTGATCGCTCCCTGGGTGACGTTCAGCTCCTTGGCCGCCAAGGTAAAACTCAGATGGCGCGCAGCCGCTTCGAAGACGACCAGGCTATTCAACGGTGGTAAAGGTTGGATTTTCATAGACGCAGGCCAGGCTGTACTTGTTTTTCTTAAAGTGTATAACCCGGCGATTCTCTCAGGTTGTCAAAAGCGTCCGAGCCTCTGGCTAAGGGCGTTGACAGGCAGGACATTTTCACGAACAGCAAACTCGCCTTCCTGCGATTGACTGAGTCAGAAGACGTTCAACGGGTACTGGGTGATCAGCCGGATCTCGTCGCGGTCGATGTCGAACCCATTGGCTCGATGGGCGCGTATCGCAGGCGGAACGAAAGCTTCTTAGCAGCATCCTCCTGAAGACATAGGGGGCCTCGAGGTTCCGTTCCCTATGCTCGCCTTCCTTGCCGCTGATGCTAGCGCTGTACAACCTAAGAGGGCATTGGCGCTGCCGTCGTAGTTGCGATCTTCGATGTTCTAACCAGTGACATAGCGAGCCATCGAGTCCTTCAGCGGCAGGTTTCGAGACAAATGTCTGAATGAGCACTGGTTCTGCTCATTGGCCAAAGCCAGAATCCGCATTGCGGGCTGGCGAAAGGATCACAATGAACACTGACCGAGTAACGTCATCGGCAATCCCACCCCGGCAGAGTTTGCAATGCAATGACGAACAAGCCCGCAACCGCGAGCAACTGATATCAACTCCTGGTCATACCGAATGGGCAGTGGGAATAAAACTAGGGGGCAGGTCAAAGAAGAAAGGCCGCCCTGAACAAGGCGGCCTATTGCGCTTAGAATTTGACCACTGCCCCGTCTTCTGGGATGTCGACGCGGTCTTGGATACCTTTCTCGGTGACGTAGGCTTTAAGCTCCTCGCGGGTTTGGCCCATATGGTTGATAGCGTCCATGTGGGTTGCGACGATCCTGGCGTTAGGCACAGCCTGGGCTGCACGTGCAAGATCTTCCTTACCCATGATAATGGCGCCCTCGTAGCCGGTGACCACGGCATAGCCTGCGTTAACAACGACCACTTCAGGTTTGTACTGAGTCAGTGCCTGATCAACTTCGTCACGCCAGATGGTGTCGCCTATCAGGTAGGTGGTCTTTTGGCCCTGCGCCTGGAACACCACGCCCATCGCTTCACCGAGAAACTCGGCAAGCTGGGCATTGGCGAACATCTTGTCGGTGCCATGCTGGCCACCGGTCTTGCTCAGGATCACTCCGCCGAACTCGGTTCCGTCTTCGAGAATCCGAACATCCTTGAAGCCTTGACTGCGGATGATCCGGGCGTCCGATTCGTTCTGTACGAAGAGCGGCAGGTCCTTGGGCAGCAGTTTCTGGGCAGCGTCGTCCCAATGGTCGAGATGGGTGTGCGTGACGATGATCGCGTCCACCCCGGCGAGGATGTCCTGCACCGATAGCGGCAGTTCGACCAGCGGATTGCGCAGCTCACTGCGATAGGTCCCTTCGAAGCCCGGATAGGTACCTTTTTTCGCCAGCATCGGATCGATAAGGAATATGGTATCCGCGTAGCTGATCTTCACAGTGGCGTTGCGGATCTGCTGCATCTGCACGGCAGCATCAGCCGAGGCGGACGAACCAGTATTGGTCTCATTGGCCCAGCTGGCGCCGGCAGTTAGCGTGAGGGCGAGGACCAGAGAACTTGCAAGGGTGCGGTGGAACAGCATGGCGACTCCTGAGGGTTTTGCTGTAGAAGGAGTGCACATTGTGGGGATTGGGCCTAGGTGGCGAAATCGGCCTGAAAGACAATCCCCGATGAATTCGGGCCAAGCTTCCAGGCCATTTGCTTCGTTCAGCGCGCGGCGCCCGGCTCCACGCCAAAGCGGCGTCGATAGGCTCCAGGGGTCAGCCCTACCACCTTGGTAAACACTTTCCTGAAAGCACCCGGGTCCGCATAGCCGACCTCCCAGGCGACTCGCTCGATTGAAAGGCGGCTGGCCTGCAGCATCTCCCGGGCGCGGGCGACTCGTAGCCGCTGGCAATACTCAGTGCTGGTCATGCCGGTGGCTTTGCGGAAGCGACGCAAAAAGGTTCGCTCCTCAAGACCAGCTCGTTGTGAGAGCTCGGCCAGTGCAACCTCTTCGGCAGCCGTCTCTTGTAACCATTGCTGAACTATAAGAATGGCGCTGTCGCCGTGGTTCAGTCGCGGCGCGAAGGCGCTGTAGTAGCGTTGCTGCCGGCCCGGTGGGTCGATGACCAGCATCTGCGCGGTATCGATCATGGCTTTTGCGCCCAGGTAGCGGTCAACCAGCCGCAGCCCCAGATCAGTCCAGGCCATAAGCCCACCGGCCGTGATGATGTCATCGGCGTCGATGATGAGCTGGTCGGCATCCAGGTGGACATCGGGGAAGCGGGCCACGAATTGGTCGACATAGAGCCAGTGGGTAGTTGCCGTACGTCCGGCAAGTAACCCTGTCTCGCCAAGCAGAAATGCGCCTGCGCAGATCGATGCCAACCTGACGCCGGCCTCATGCTGTTGGCAGAGCCAAATGCGATAGGGGCGAGCGGCCTCAGCGGAAATCGGCTCCTCCAAGCTGGGCGGGAGAATCAGTACGGTGGGTGTGGAGTGGACATCGGGGTGCGAGTCATGGACCCGTTTGGCGGGCTGGCCGGTTTCGCCGAGTTGCCAGTGGCTGATGCGCAGTGGACGTCTCGGATCGTCCGCCGCGCCTTTGAACTTCGCGGCGATGCCGAACAGATCGGTCAGGCCAAATACTGTAGCCATCTGCACGCCGGGGTAGAGAACAATCCCCAATTCAATCTGCGGTTGATTCGGCATGTGTCGATCGCACCCTCGAAGTTGTCGGTCGCCCCCCTTAGCAGTGCTGCGAGGATGACCAATGATGTCCACGTCATTTCCTACAGCATCTTCGCAGGAGCTAAGCATGAGCAAGCGTGCAGTGGTCGTAATAGACCTGCAGAACGAATACCTACCAACGGGCAAGTTGCCGCTTAGCGGCATCGAAGGCGCAGTTGCCAACGCAGCAAAAGTGATCGCCGATGCCCGCGCCAAAGGCACTCCGGTCATCCACGTTCGTCACGAGTTCGCTCACGGCGAAATGCCGGTGTTCGTCCCGGGCAGTGATGGTGTGCAGATTCAAACCGCCGTAGCGCCTAAGGCGGGTGAACCGGTAGTGCTGAAGAATTACCCGAACTCCTTCCGCGAAACTAATCTCAAGCAGTTGCTGGACGAGCGGAGCGTAGAGGAGCTGGTCGTGGTCGGCGCCATGAGCCACATGTGTGTTGATGCCGGCGTGCGTGCAGCAGCCGATATGGGCTATCCCGTCACCGTCGTTCATGATGCCTGCGCCACGCTTGACCTGGAATTTGGCGGCGTTCAAGTTCCAGCGGCACAGGTACACGCTGTGATGATGGCTG
>ERZ1673962.232-NODE-232-length-47162-cov-4.083024_pt1 | contig 47162 bp, 54 predicted proteins | sample MGYA00580188_ERZ1673962 | MGnify/ENA primary metagenome ERZ1673962 (study PRJEB41334, sample SAMN05608104) | rock metagenome | biome: terrestrial subsurface; feature: shale formation; material: shale | place: USA: Pennsylvania ... | reverse complement strand
TGTTAACCCTAAACTGTTTTATAAAATCGAGTATTCCTGGGTATTCATTGAACCTAACCCGTAAACCATCGTCCCACACTTGTTGGATGTTTTCCGACTGGGTACCCCACTTAAGGTTATCAGGTTTAACGTTGGTTCGATCATTGTCCAAGTGTAAAACAACTGCACCATCAAAGGGTGGTGGACCTTTAAACGCTAGACACATGATGATGTGGAGGTACTCTAGTGTATGTCGTTTGGCCCCGTCACGGTATGCGGCCACACGAAGGTACCGACCACTCATAGAACCTTTAGACACCCGCCCTGTCTTTTTGGTGAGGATCTCCCCTTTAGGGTTAGCACAATACCCTGAGAAGCCAGGGATTTCAAACCAACCTGTATACACTTTAGAGGGAACCGGATTAAAATTGTCAGTCATGGTAACTACCTAATTTTTCGAAGCCTTCTTCAATCAGGATGTCTTTCAGTAAACGATTGTCAGGGAGTATCACATTCCCCTCAACGCGATTATAGACGCCCCAGCCCCATATCTTTAAACGCAACGGTTTTTGAGACAACAGTTCAGTCGCCCGTACAGTTGCAGCTTCACCGTGGGTGCGTTCTGCCTCTGTTTTGGGTCGCCACGTTTCCGGTGCATCAAAATCCTTAATGCGGACTCGCTGATCGGTTCGGATACTCAAACCCAAGTCGATTTCAAAATCCATAGTGTCAGCATCTACAATGTTCGTGAGTCTGACTGGGAAGACGTGGGTGGGATACTCTTCTGCGATGACGGGGTGACAATGGGTCAGTGCCGAGGATAACACAATGAGTATGGATTTCTTAAACATATTAGTGGCGCCCACCTGAGGCGAGTTTCAAGTGTCTTTTGAATGCTTCCGGATCATTGAACAGGGCAACTTTCTGCCAGACTTCATTGAAGTGTTGTTCGTAAAGTTCATTGGCATCGGCGTACCCATCTACGATCTCTTTAAACCGGCCTAAACTCACACCGCCCGACAATTCAGCCTGGTCAATTTCAATAACCAGCTTATTAAAGATGTAGGCCTTGGTAGCAAATTCAACCAACTTACTGAATGCGGGAATGGATTGAGGTTTCAAGTGACTGAATTCGGAATCAGCCTCCAGGACACAGCGTAAGAACAACATCCCGGGTAAACGCATCGTGTCGCGCACCAGAACCGTGTTCTCACCGATTAAACTGACGTAGGCGGTAGACGTCATGGGTATAGGCAAATGTGCCGCTACAAGCCCGTCTGCTGCGTCCATCAACGCACTCCCTTTAAACTGCTGTGGGTTAGTGAAGCCGATAACGCCGTTCTGTCCAAAACTCAAATGGAGTACCTTACTGATAGTTCTTCCCTGGGTCATGCTCTTAGGGATACGGTAAACCGTATTGTAAGTATCAATGTGTTTAGGTACAACATTGTACAGAGGTAACGTGGTTTCAGTACCCCCCACTAAATTGCAATCCGGAATAACACGGTCGTTAATGACCTCTTCACGGATACGGTAGTCCAAAGACACCGGGGTGTGGATACCCCCTAACGCAGTGTTCTTTATAAAAGCGCGTTCTAAAATCTGTCGGGGAATACGGTTTTTAACGTCCGATAACGCTTTCTGAATGGCATTCATCGTCAGTCTCCTATAGGGGATAATCAGTAAATAATAATTGACCTTCTCTATAGTTTAGAGCATCAAAAACGGTAATACTGTGAAGTAACCCGCTTTTTATTGACGCTTTCCCATTAACAGGAGAATTTAGATGTCAACAGCTAATAAAGGTACAATTCGTCTTTACGGTGCAGGTGGTGCCGGGATTAACTGTATCTCCATTTTCAATAATGTCGAAGAAGTACCTGGTTGCGCTAAAATCCTAACCAGTTACATTGACACCAGTCGCTCCAACCTGAAGCCCGAATTCAAAGAAGACGATTGCTATCTTCTGAAAGGGGTGGATGGTTCTGGTAAAATCCGTCGGGAAAACCACCGTGAGATCTCAGAGTCCATTAAACAGATTCTTTTGGAACACAAACCCGGTGACTTCAATGTGGTGGTCTCTTCAGCGTCTGGTGGTTCAGGGAGTGTCATGGCTCCACTCTTGCTGGCAGAGTTGCTCAAACGCGGTGAGTCTGTTGTGTACTGCTTGATTGGTTCGGCTGAGTGTACGGTCACCGCCACCAACACATTGAATACCCTGAAATCAATCGCTGCAATCTCTGAGCGAAATGACGTTCCTGCTATCGTTTATTACGAACACAATGACGATCGTCCCCGTAGTGAAGTGGATACCTCTATCCGCTACGCCATCGCGACCCTGGCTAACCTGAGTTCACGTCAGAACACCGAACTGGACAGTAAAGACATTTCCAACTGGGTACGTTTCAATTACAGTACAGGCGTACCGGCCCAGTTAGCACTCCTGGATGTTTTCACTGACCCGGACCAGGTGTCATTGGTTAAAGACCCAATCTCCATTGCCAGCCTTTACAACGACCCCGACCAAACCAAGGTTAAAGCAACACCTGAATACAGCTGTGTGGGCTATATGACCAACAAACCCAAGGACTATGACCAGATCCATTTGGTCATCTCCACTGAGGGACTGGAAGGGATCTACGACAAGATTGGTGAAACGGTTAACGGCTACGTTGAACGTCGCGAAGGCCGCCAGGCTAAACTTCGTATCGTCAGTGAGAACGATAACGTGACTGACGATTACCTTGTACTTTAAGGAATAGGTGTTACATGACCACTGGATTGTTTGTGTGTGAAAGCTGTAACTGTGTGGACCATATTGAATTGGCGTACACGGTACAGGAGAGACAATACGACCACCCCCAGTGGTTGTGTACAGAGTGTCAAGGAAAACCTTGGCATAACCAATTCCCTAAACTCCCTTTCGATGAAACAGAAGACAACGTTGTAAACTACCCCAGTGGAATTGGTCTGGGTTAATGTGTATAGTATGCAAGTGTTAGTTCCTTTTCTGTCGATGCGCTGCTCTTTAACAAATCGGACTAAAGAATAGGTTTGTATTAACCCGTTCTTAAACTTGTCGATCGTCTTTACGATCTTCTTAAGCATTCGTAAATCGTATGAATGCGACCCTTGAATGGGTCAATATAGAGAGAACCTCCCCTTATTAGGGGAGGATTTCCTTTTATGTCGCTACAGTATAAAAAAGTAAAAAACTACATAGAACCAGATGTTATAGACGACAAATGCGTCTTAGGTCCTAGGTTAATCTCTAGAAGGATTGAAAATATAAACCTTATTACTGAGGTAGCGCTTGGTGATATAAAGAGATGTGCCCACACTACGTTAGCTGACGAGTTGGGAAGTTGTAAACGAAAACCATAAGAGAGTGAAACTTCGCCAATAGTTGCCGCTTGTGTTTTTGTATCAAGTGCTGACCGGTCCCCGAGTAGCGTGGGTAAGGCGAGTTAAAGGTTTTACTTCAGGTTCAGTGTGCAGCCGTTAAGGTATCAACAGGTAAACGTCGACCACTACCTCTGGTACCTTAATGGAAGCACGTTGGTGTGTTGCGTAAACGAGTGAGGTGCAATCGGAGTTTTCTGATTCCTTTGGCCGATTGTAGGGGTTGCGGGACCCCACCAAACTTGTACCCGGCTTTTAATCCGACTCGGTGTTCGAGGAGTAGACTGCAACTCTTCTTTTAGTGAGGTTTCCGGTATAACCTCGTTCACTGGTACACTGGGTCGTTTTAAGAGTATGACATTCCGTAGGACGGGGTAGCGGACCTTTTCAAGATCCAGTAGGGCGAAAGCTCTGCTGAATTATTTTTGCGTTTAAGAAGGACCAAAGGAAAAGAATATGTATTCAACATATCTTAGCGCGCTAAATGATTTATCTGGTATAATGGACTCTGTCTATAACACTGTATGTGATTATGCTGAACATATGCCACAGGTGTTAATAAAAGAATTTCGAACAGCATTAGTGCACGGGCCCAGACAGACCGGTAAAAGTCGAGCAGCGGTGAATTTCTTTAGTAACCAAGAGTGCGCTATACTTGTAGTGCCTAATCGGGACCATGTTGTATCAATGAAACAACGCGTTAACCACGTGTTTGTCGAAACAACTTTGTCAAAATCGCAAAGCGAAAAAATAATCACGGCATCAAAATTACTCAAGCTGCTAAATGAATCTGATCCAACACTTTTAAAGGAAACCGACATTTTTGTTTTGGACATCATGGGTAGTCCTGAAGAGGGTGAGTTGAGATCCAGTTTAACGGATTGGCTAACAAAAAATAAACGATTTAAAAGTAAAGTTTTTATTTTATAAAGAAAAAAGACAGGCTGCAGCCTGTCTTTTTATGCAGTTTAAAATTAATTCAAGTATATATTATCAAATTGAACCACTAACCTTAATGAAGGCGAACCTATGATTAACTATTACGGCATACTTAAAGATTTTGACTATTTCCTGGATAAGACGTCACTTAAGATAACTAAAAAAATCGGTCACCAGGATAATCGAGAGATACTGAAACTCTATCGAACCCTGACCCTGAGGGGACCTAGACAATCGGGGAAGACAATAGGTGCACTCCTTTTCCATAGTGAGGCGTACCGCTCAGTGTATCTGTTTAGCGATAGAAGTATGGGGTCAAAGCAGGTAGAGAAGACATTAAAAACCCTGGAAGAAAAGTTTGGAAAAACACTACCCGATAACAAAAGAGAGAAGGTCATAAACGTCAATCAGAAAGTGTCAGAGAAAATTAACAAAATTTTATTTAAGAAAGAGGAAGACGGGTCACTGAGTCCCCGTTATGAAGCATATATCCTTGATCTCGGTGGCGGTCCTGTCTCCAACGCCATAAAAGTGATGTTAGCTAACCACGCTGACCCTAGTAAGATTAAAATTTTTGAACTGTAAGGAAAAGGTAATGTTCACAGAACCAATGGCGGGAGAGACCCGTAGTGTGTGGTCGCATACGGAAGCAGGACGCGGTAAACGTCCCTTTGAGGTAGGGGTCGGGTGTTACGTAATGGAACATATCTCCACAGGTAACCTGTGTGTGGGGTACAGTAAGACCGTTTCCAAAGACGTGGATACCTTGATCAAAAAACTCTCTTCAGACAATCACCCCAATAAGAGTTTTAACGCACTCGCCAAATTTGACAAAGACGTTAAGCTCTACGAATACCCTACTAAAGGAATTGTGGCGGCTAAACGAATGGCAGCTGAAATCACGGAATCGGTCAGACCTATCTACCTATTAAAGTAAAAAAATACACCCCTTCTATACTTATGACGAAGTAACATTCGTTCAAACATTGATAGTACCTACTGCTGTAAATCGGAGGGTGAAATTAAGTAGTCCTCCACCCACTGCCCGGGTGGCGAAATTGGTGATACGCTGGGGATTTAAAATCCCCTGTCCTTTGTGGCGTGCGGGTTCGAGTCCCGCTCCGGGTACCATTTTTATGATCCTGCAATACAGATAAACGATTCCACCCGTTGACAGGTAACTCAGAAACTACCGGTCTGTATTGCAGGTTCTCCCTATTAGGGCATATAGCTCAGTTGGTCAGAGCATCCGTAAAAATATTATTTGTATGTGCGCTCTAACCAAAGCATAATTAGTTGTCCCTGTAGCTTAGCGGTCTAAAGCAACAAGCTCATAACTTGTAGATCGTGGGTTCAAATCCCACCGGGGACACCATACATTAAATAAAAGGAAGGGTTTGACCTTTCTTTTTTTTATGCCGACAACTTGGATCTTTTAGAGGTAGACCCAAAATTTTACCAGTGAAGTAAAGAGTTCTCCCAACGTAATACTATAGGGAGCGGCCGCAATCAAGACAAATCTGATTAGGGGTACGTTGAGACCACCACTTGAACAGGAAAGCATTGTTAGGTCGCTCTTTTATATGACTCTGGGTGTGACACCTTAAACCGAATGCTTGTCGTTTTCTCCCCTTTTACGACAACCTCGTCCATGTCCACTCAGAGTCTCCCACCTTTTTATACGCTTATTTTTTAGGGAGTGACGTTGTGGTTAAAAAAGTCCAGGTTAGGATAAAGCGTGGGGCTACTATTCTACATAACAATAAATTGGCCAAATGGCCCGTGACTGAGAAAGGGCGGATGGAACCTGTGGATATGGTGTTTGATGGGGTTCACAAGATTCTAAACGGTGAGGTTTTGTGGGAGTGCTCATCCAAGGGGTATGGAAGTACAGGACATTATGGTCACGGTACAATTACAGTATTTGACCAGGCAGTTGATACTGTTTAGCCCCCTAGCCCCACAAAGGGGCTAGGATCTTCACTATGCCGTTTTAAAGTTAAAAGTCACATAGATCCACCATCTTATAGGAACGTCCCGTATAAGCTAAAATAGAAAGCTCTAGGACCTGTGTCAAAATTAATTCAGGTATATATTATCTAGGTAGACACTCTACACTAGAGAAGGAATTGATGTCATGCGGTTACCTTGCTTTAATGACGTACACCCCAAACCAATAGAACACTGTCGACCTAACCAGTTGGTGAACATCTACCTGATGACGTCTTACCTGTATTACCATTTGGACGAGAGTGTGATAACAGATGCTGAGTTCGATTACGTCTGCACTGAACTCTATAGACAATTTGACGACATTGAACACCAACACAAATATCTGATAGATAAGAATCAGTTAATAGCCGGTACCGGATATTACATAACACACAATGAATTTCCGAATATCGTGATAGGTGGTGCGAAGATGTGGTTAAGGGAGTCACTCTCCCGTCAAGGTCGTTGGGGGGCGCGAAAAGTAAAAAAGTCCCAAAAAGAATACGTCCGTAAAAAGATCATTGCTAATACAGTGGAGGAGATTAATGGCTGTATGTCCAACATGGGTTTATGGGACGCTAGTGTTAATTCCATTGACCAGATAAATCCCCGTACGGTAGTGGCCACCGTCGACTGTTTAGAGTAAATTGACAATTAAGGAATCCGGTTGTGATATACGTCCTCCCAATCAATGAAATATCCCGTTCGTTTCATGGTCAAACCTTACGTTTCCTGGAAGAGAAAGGACTCGACCCTTCGATGTTCTCCTTTGCTAAATGCGAGGCGTTAGTGACTGCTGTACTTTATAGGGTTTTGTATGACAAGTTTTACTGGATTCCCTACGAGGAAGAAAGGCATCACGCTGGTCTAAGTGTTAACGACGATGGAGCAGTCGTTATGACATTCCAACCACTGTCTTCTAATAGCCAGCTGTATAATGCCGAAGAAGAATATGTAAGGGCCCTGACTCGACTGTTCGATTGGTTGACCACTGATGCCGAAGAAGAAGAATTGTGTAATCCTACAGTTCTGAAAGAGGTTATGATCACCAACCAGTACGATTCGACGGTTGTGGATGACGTGTGGTTGTCTATTACTGAACTGGTGAAAATGGCGATCCCAGAGAAAACCTGGAAAGTTTGGGAGACCCACAAGTTAGGGCGTGACCTGTACTTGAAAGAGGGTGAAGATTATCGCATCATGGATTGGATGAAGCGCCACCGGGGAGTTTAACCGAAATGGTTAAAAACTACGTATTTAATATCGCGGACTGTGAGAAAATCATTCAACACGGACTGGAACCTTACATCGGTGTGGTGGTACTCTACTCTAACTTCCAGCCCATTGTTCATTCAATGGTGGAAAACTATCTCTACGGTAGCCCCTTGTCGTCCTTACCTGAAATCACAGGTATGGTTCGGGCGTATGGGGTTCCAACTGACGTCGCAGAGGAAATCGTCCTTTCAGCCAAAAACCCTCTGACCTTAATGCTCTATGAGGTTATGGGACCACTGAATCCGGATTCAGCCTATGATTTTGACATCACGCCACTTGGGGACCTTAAAATAACCGAGATGACTGCCCAACCACCTACTGAAGAACAGCTATTCATAGAAAGTATACGGGAAGGCGTGAGTCGCGGCGATTACTACCCCGAGCATCTCAGGCGTTTAGCAGGAGTATAACGGTGCAATATACCAAAGAACCCTTTTACAAAATGGTGATCGCTCGTAATGAGGTCCCGTTAGTCCGTCAGGACGTTTTGTCGGGGTTGGGGTATAGTCAAGACATGTTTGTCTCGTATGTGGTGTTCACACTACCTTTACTAGACTTAAGCGACGTCGATGGTTCGATTTCGTCATTTCTTGATGAGTTGATATCTGAAGTGATAAACGTAGAGGAGCCCTTCCCGGAATGGGTGGGCTTCCTTTATGATGAGTATTATAAAGTGGCGTACCAGCTCTCTAAATTTACCTTTCCTTATCTGGATAATATTTCTAGTATGGAAAATGTGTTTCTAGAAGGGTTGACACTGACCAACTCCCCCCAGGACCCATATTACATTATCGAATTTGACATTTATACCGAATGAACGAAAGGGAACGCAATATGCGATTAAAGCAAGGCATCTTTTATATGAACGTGGTACTCAATACCCGTTCGATTTATATGAGGGTGTTGGAATCAATTTCGGCATTATCGGAAGGCGATATCACCTCCACGAATGTTCTAGAGTGCACGTTTCGAGCATGGTCGATGTCGACTAACTCCATTGTGGACCTCAATTGTAATGGCTTTATAAGTCCGCGCGACGCTATAATGATCACTGTAGCTGAATTCTGTGGTGCCGACGCCAGAAGTTCCGATGTGGGGTGCGAAACCAGGTTCACTAAACTGTGTGAACTCTGTCACGACATTTATTTGGACATTGCACCTCAACTCGATAACGCCTGGTTCCTGGTTAATGAAGTCCGTGACATAAAAGTCAAGCGCTTTGTTGGGAAGGACATGGTTGTGGAAATTGAATACAATTAAACAGGTGGTCGAAATGTTAAGTGAAAACATCATAATTGACAGTGAAGTGGATTACCGGATTTTCTACGCCACGACCTCAGCAATGTCGAATGTTGATTATGACCCTATAGAAGTCACTGCTCTAATCTTCAATGAACTAAGGTCGGCAACCACTATAGAAGAGCGTCTTGAGGCGTTAGTCGAATCTTTCAAAGATAGGGGACGTTCGCCCGACGATATTAATGACGGCTTAATCTTATCGACAGCAATGAGAACGTTGGCTTTTTCTATGTTGGAGTGGGTGCGGAAAATTGGTCTTTATGACGAACAAGGTAAGATGCCTTATACGTTTGAAGACCTCATATCGGGCAATACTGTTATACTCAGAAGAGATCCACAATCGGCCAAAGTCGATACTCTAAATGGACCTTTGAAAAACTTTTTTCAAGAATGGTTAAACGAAATAATAAGTACGAACGACAAAAAACTTAGACTGATAAGGTAAAGTCGTGAATGAAATACGTCATCGTTGAATGTTCTGAGATCACACTTGCATTAAAAATAGTTCAGCGTATTATTTTCCCGGATTGTGAAGTTGGTTACGAAGCTAAACAACAGTGTCGTTCTGCCGTTGAAGAATTACTTTTAAGTTATTTAGGCATCCACGACACTCTATTGGAAGATGACAATATCTGGGTATACGAGGAATGTTGTGATCTCTTCGAGGTACTGACAAACAGACCCATCTGGCGAGACTATGAGCACGAAATCGAAGCTGTAAAGGTAATTGATTTCAGAGGTGGTCTACTAATTGAATTAAAGTGAGGGGGCACTATGTCCAATTTTGATCTATTGAAACCCAAAGCAGTCGTGAACTTTGACGTTTATCCCGCTGCTATTTTGGGTTCTAATTTTAATAACGTTCGCGTTGAAGCTATACTGGACGCTGAGACCGCTCGGATGATTGGGTACGATCCGTGGAGTATGCATGTTAACGTGTACCCTACTCTCCCTGAAGGGACACCTAATGACCCTAACGACTACCTTTTTGTCCGACTGAAACTTGAATCGGGGGAAAGTGCTATTGTAGGACTTCCTTGGATTCGAGAGGAATCCATTGAACAAGTCAGTTACACTACTATTTCACTGAAGATTCCTAACGTGGGCCCAGGTGACGTTGAGAAGGTGGTTAAAGCACTGTCAGCGAATGGTTATAAAACCAGTGACATTAAATTGATTTAATGTTGAGTCTCCCTCGGGAGACTCTTTTTTTTTCCTTTAAGTCTTTTTTAACAGACAGGTTCTATAGTCTGAACGTAACAAAGGAGTTCTCTAAAGATGAAGAACCATTTTTTAAAACCCGCCAATGAATACAGTCGTGACTTGAACGTTGTTAAGAACTATAAAGAAGATATGGCGTTGTTCTTGTCTAAACGCACCGGTAAACCACTTGAAGTGTGTCAGGAATACATGGAAAGGGAAACAGGGAAGGGTGGTAAGTTCGAACTAAAAGAACCCCGGGCACTGTGCTTAACCCGTAATAAACACGGGGACCGAGTTAAGGAGGCGATTCCCTATTCAGAATACCTCCGGGACATCGTCGAAAACAAACGCTTGATGTCACCTGCAATGACAGTCTACCTCAACCCCGAAGACAAACCCAGTATTTTGGCTGAATACATCAGTCAGAACATTGCTAACCGCGCACGTGTTAAAAAAGAAGGTATCGCGGCTAAGATGGCAGGCGACAAAACCCTGGCTGACATCAAAGAAAACGAACAGACCACCTTTAAGATTGCCAACAACTCATTGTCGGGCGCACAGGTCTCACCCCACACCATCTTGTATAACAAGTCAGCTCACTCCAGTTTGACCTCTACGTGTCGCACCGCCACGAGTTACGGTAACGCGAACAACGAAAAGTTTCTATGTGGTAACCGCCACTACTGGTGTCCGGACGTCGTGAAAGCGAACATTGTTTCTATTCTACGACATGTTGACTTCGATCTCATCAAACAAGCAATGGACCACTTTAATCTACACTACCCAACGCCCGAGGAAGCGTTAGAGTGTGTAACCTATTCCACCGACTTGTATTGGAAGAACGAACAAGAAATTTCTGAAATTTATGAACTACTGAAAGGACTCACACCACTCGAGCGTGCTACGTTTATTTATGTAGGTGACCTCTACCACCTAAGGAAATACAACGACGACGTGGTAAGGAAATTCATTGGGACGCTGTCCACCAAAGCAACGATCCCGCTGGACGATCCCGCGCCGTACATGACTAACTTGGATAATGACACCAAGGCGTTTGTATCACTGCTCTGTACGAAAGAGTTGAATGGTGAGGTATTGGATAAACTGGCCGATAAAGATCCAGAAGCCTATGCTAAAATAGCCCACACGGTTAAAAACACCTTTGAATGCCTTGACCAACACCAGTTACTGATTAAAGCCTTTTGGACAACCGATAACGTCCCTGCAAGCATTGCCTATCTTAGGGATAGTATCCGCCGTGCGGCTGTTACGTCAGACACAGACTCTACTATCTTCACGACACAAGATTGGGTAGAGTGGTACGTGGGTGAGATTAACTTCACAGAAGAAGCCAACGCTGTATCGTACACCATGGTCTATTTGGCTACACAAGCGATTATACACGTCCTGGCGATACAGTCTACAATCATGGGAGTTGTCCCAGACAAACTCAATGTGTTGGCTATGAAGAACGAGTACGCCTTCCCGGTCTTCAGTTTGACGGCTATGGCAAAACACTATTACTCGTATATGTCGGCACGTGAAGGTAACGTGTTCAAGGAGTTTGACCTTGAAATCAAAGGAGTGTACCTAAAGGATTCCAACTGTCCCCCAGCAGTCATGAAACAAGCGCAAGACTTGATCTGTGACATAATGGACAATGTCATAGCTGGTAAGAAGATGTCTATCAACGCCCTTTATCAATTGATAGCAGGGATTGAAAAGCAGATCATCGATTCCATTAAGTCAGGCTCTTCAGAATACTTGGCAGGTGGCTCTGTTAAAGACTTAGGTTCCTACACCAATCCTTCGTCTTCACCTTACCAACATTATTTATTGTGGCAAGCGATATTCGCTCCGGTGTATGGGGACGCACCTCCTCCCCCGTATTCAGCGGTTCGAATTTCTTTGGACATTAATAACAAAACTCAAATGCAGGCATGGGTCGATAGTATTCAAAACCCTGATATCAAAGAAAACCTTATCCGTTGGATGAAGGAGCAGAATAAAACAGTTATACCCACACTGCTACTACCACGACCCGTTGTGGAAATGGTAGGGATTCCTAAAGAGATTGTACAAGGTATGGATATTCGTAAGATCGTATTCTCGATCACACGTCCGTTCTACCTGATCCTGGAATCACTCGGTGTTTATATGAAAAACGATAACAATACGCGTTTGATTTACGATACTGTATACGGTGAGACTATTTAGTCTGACGGTATAGTGGAGAGTCTAGCCCTAGGGCTAGACTCTCTGGTTTTATGCGCAGTGATACGCGGATAAGTTATACTCATTAAAGAGTGCGTCTACTTTATCCATTTCTTCTTTAGACCGCTTCTTAGGTTGGGTGAGGATAGCTTCAGAACGGTCGAAATCAAAGGGGAACGGTGGGATAGGGGTTTCTTTATTAGGGACTTCCAAATCCACCTTAGCCCAGGGATGTAAAGACCCGTAACGATCAACGTATACATCCACTTCCCACACCAAACCACCCTCGGCCTTAAGCTTAAATCGTTTCTTGCGAGTCCCGGTGTTGGAAAAGACTTTAAAGTGTTCAAACATCTCTTTGGTTGTAGGTAATTCCACTTCTTGCTTACCCAACTCATTGGGTAGATTGAGTTTACTACACAGAATGTACTTCTTATCATCCACCGCTCTAACACGAACGGTTACCTTCTTACCATCAGGGCGTGAGACATGGTGTTCCCATTGTTCCTGTTCTTCCGTATGGTACGCGTTCTCTTCAAGGATAGTTAACGCGTTTGTATCCAGTTTGATGAAGAAGACGTATTCAATTTCTTGTGTAGTGTTAGTGTCGATCGACTCAAGGGCAAGCTGGAAAAGCTCGCGTATATTCTTACTCACGGGTTACCCCTCTTAAATTAATGTATAACGAAATAAAAATAGGGGTCAAATGACCCCTTAAGTATTGGCGAGACAGATTGACTGAATGACATTTCAGCAACCCTAGAGTGTCGAACACTCATCAAATAACGCCACTACTGTAAGCTTTTACTCAATCAGGTAACGTAAACCACCCACGTCCCGTAGAGGTGTGTCCGCACGAGGCCGAGTGACCTTCTCGACAAACAGGGACCCCGTCTATCGTAAACCAGTTACTCCCTTCTGACATCGAGGGACTTGCATGTGGGGACTTGCCGTGACCTTTAACGGGATCACCTTTGAGTACGATGATAGCACCCTCAACAAGCCAGCTGTTTTGACCCCCACCTAGTTGGGAACCCCCTGCCGAATCTTTCCCCACAACAGCTATACCGAACGACATAGCGTATACCCCTTTATTTATTTAGGATAAGTTCAACCGCTTGTGATAAACGGAGCACAACTTCGTCCTGCCCGTGGCGACCCAACACACTGTACATAGAGCGGTTAGATAAAAGGTTTTGGAAAGACCGTTTTATTTTACTATCCAGTGTCCGGTTAATGGTCTTCGGGGTGTCAGCTGAAATCTTAGCTAAAAACTCCATGACAGGAAGTCGTGCTAAGGTGAGGACCCATGTCACCTGTCGCGTGTGAGGCATCGGAGGGAGTTTGATGATATCCCTCAATGAGGTGTCGTCACCCAATGCAATTGCTTCCAGAACTTGATCGTAATCGTAGCGAAGTTTCCTATAGTTGACCAACATCGCATCCAAATTACGGTCAAGTCGCTCATACAGGTCATTGAGATAGTAAGGTTTACGCAACCCACTCTCTGTCCCAGGAAAGCCGTTTAAGCGACGGTGTAAACGGTTGAAGAGTGCTAAGTGAAATTGACTTTCCAACATATTGGGGAGAACGTACATACTCACAAATTGCATGACCGTTTTTTGATCGTCCGGATTTAAGCGTCGTTCCCGCTGTCGCCACATGCGATACTGACACATCAATAAAGGTATGTCAATGGCAATGACCGAGTGCCCTGTCTCCAGGTTATTTTGTTCCCCTCGAGGTACGTCAAACCCAAGATCGCTTTTAGGGTGCATTAAGAACGTGATAGGTTGAAAGTTTTCCCAATCACCTTCTAGGTAACTGTCGGAATAGTTCTGGGAATGGCTGATCAGTATTTCATCCGAACCAGGACCGTAAAAAACACCAGGTTCAAAAACCCGACCCAAACTCAATGGGGACGTCAACTTTAGACTCATACTTAAGTCTTCTGCAATGTCCTCAACACGGTCTCTGTAAATAGCTACAGGTAAGTGTGATGATACAGAAACGGACTCTATCAGCTTCACAATAAAGTGGTCGCTTGACACACTGCTGGGATTGGTCCGACAATACTTAAGTACAGTGTCAAGGTTTCGACGCAACCCACGGTAAACGTAGTCGTAATCAGGAAACCGTAACCCTCCCCGCTTGATCGACAAAGGGTCGTTAAAAAGACTGTACATGACTCTACTCCGATGGGTAGAAAACTAAAAAAATAGATAGACTCATAGAATCGCAATGCTTTCAAGCAAAAAACTTTCAAGTATATATTACTAAAGTAGCAGCGATCCTGCACAAGCGAACTTTTCTTATCGTGTTCAGCTGAAGGTCACCGTAAAGACAAACAGTAATTTCTTACTGGAAGTATTATGGTATAGAAGAAACCTTCACGACCTGGCTGCCGAAAGGTGGTTAGGCGAACATAGACCTGAAGTACCTCAATTAAAATTATTTCAAGTCTATATTATTAATTTGGATTCTATCAACGATGGAGTCCGTTTGCGCAAACGTAACCTATAGAAAAGGGAAGTAGACATATGTCAGTAAAGAAAGGTAATCAGGGTCCAATGAGCTCCGCACTTCAGCAGGCCGGTATTAAGGTCGAAGAGCAGCGCAATGCCCAAAACCAGCAACAGAGTCAGCAGAACATGCACCAGACTACCCAGCAGGGCCAGACCCGTAAGCGTGGTAGCATCATGGATGTGAACACACGTCATGGTCGTCCCATGTCTCGCGCCTCCAGCGCCGAGAATGTCCAGGCATTCCTCGTCGCACTCAATGAAACCTTCGACGCCAATATGTCGAAGAACCACCGGGATGCGTTCCAGCTCCTGGTCCTGGATAACAACCGTGCGCCGGTTGCCTTCTCTTCTATCCTGGTGTGCTACCAGGAACGTGACAAAGTCACGGTCTACACTTTGGTGGTGGAAGGCTCAGGTTCCAAGCTGAACAACCAGTACGTTTCACTGTCTGGTCAGCAGTGCGAAGTGGAGATCGTCACTGCCGATATCTACAACCAGGATAGCTTCTGGGAGCAGATCCAGATCCTGATCAATGAGCATTACGGGATCAACGGTCTGGAAATCTTCGACGCCGGTGGTCTGGTATTGCCGGACGAGCTGAAAGCTACCGATGACGTAGCAATCCGTAAGATTGCGTACAATGCAGTCAATGCGACCTACACCATCATGGACGCCAACCTGGGCGTGCAGGAAGAGCCGTTCTCCGTGTCCTCTATCGGTCAGAACGACATGCTGACTGCACATCTGGACTTCTCCGGTGAACCGATCCACAACTCCGTGGGTCTGCCGATTCGTTCTGATGTTAAGATCAGTCTGCGCGGTTCTGTACAGGCCAACAATACCATTGGTCTTCAGCAACAGCGCGACATGACTGAAGTGAACGGTTACGTTGACCTGGTCTTCCAGAAGCCCGGTCAGGCCGCTTACGGTCAGCCGCAGATGACCCAGAGCTACTACCCACGCTTTGTGATCACCCGCGCTGAATCGGATATCGATGCCGAAACCCTGGAACTTCAGCTGCTGGCGCTGCACACCAGTGCGCTGTTGGCCAAGAACATGGCATGGGCCGGTGTGTACAAACCGCGCTACATTGACGGTGTTGACATGCGGGATATCGGCGCAGTTGGTTACGAAATCAACCTGACCGGTGACCCGAACCAGAAACCGGAACGCATCGATACCAAGTCCGATGCTTTCGGTCTTCAGCAGCTGCAGCAGCTGGTATCCGCTACGATCAACGACAGTCTGATCTACAGCATGGATATCGAAGAGATGGGTGAACTCTCCTGGATTCACCAAATCTTCATCGCCGCTGCGAACGGTGATGCCACTGCGTACGGTTCCCTGATCCAGGCAGCCAACAACCTGACTAACAATGCGTTCAAACAGTTCTTCGAAAACGAACCGATCTGCTACGATGACGGTAACCGCATCCACCTGGGTTACTACGTCGATGAGCACGGTGAGCGTCGTGACCTGCGTGATCTGGATTACCTGGCGGTTCTGAACCTGGTGGGCAAATCCAACCCAGCAATGGTTGAAGAGTGGGAAAACACTTTCACCCAGAGCGAGATCCCGCTGGAAATGCGCATGGAGCGTCGTCGTAATATCATGAAGGCTCTCTACAGTGGTAAGATGGAAGTAAAAGGCTTTGCACGTCGCATCACCTTTAACCCCAACTTCATCATTGCACTGTCTCAGGCTTGTGAGCGTGCTGGTCTGGTGGTTCGTCCGGGTAACCTGGTTGAAACCTTCGGTGCTCAGCACGTACGTGGTCAGGGCAATGCTGCACAGTACGCCGTTCACGGTCAGCAGTTGGGTACAGCGTTCAGCTACAACCAGCCGCAGTACGGTGGTCAGCGTTTCGTTAATCCTACTCACGTCGGTCGTACCTGGGGTACTAACCGCTAAGTAGTCGGATAGCGTTATAGAGAAAGGGGACTTAGGTCCCCTTTTTTCTTTGCCGTTATTGTAGTAAAAACCCGCAGGAGTTTAGTAATGGGCGTAAGTCGCATTCTGATAAATCAAGAAGAGTTATTCCATTCGATGGCGTCAGAATCCATCATTGTGAATCACTTCAATGTAAACTCCCAGGAGGAAAAGGAAAAGCTCAACAACCTGATCATGACGCGTTATGAAGGGGACTCGTTAGACGTCTTACCTTCTTGCGATTGTGGGAAGGTGACAGGTGAGTATAATGTTGGGATTAAATGTCCTAACTGCAATACGTTCTGTGTCTCTGTGACAGAACGACCCTTGGAATCCGCCCTCTGGATAGCAGCGCCAGAAGGGGTTAAAACCTTGATCAACCCAGACGCTTGGATTATATTCTCTAAGCGGTTTTCATTCAACGGACATAATGTCATTGAGTGGATCTGTAATCCTCACTACAAGGTCCCTACAGACCCCTACCCACCTAAAATCCAGCAACTGAAGAAGTTGGGCGTCCCCCGTGGGTTGAATAACTTCTATGACAACTTTGATAGTATCATGAAGTTGTTGTTTGAGAATAACATCGTCCAAAACAGTAACAAAGACAAAGACCTTTTCTGGGCGTTCATTCAACGGTACCGTGAAGCGATCTTCACGCGGTATATACCGATCCCAAGTAAGTTGGCATTCATTACAGAATCCACCTCCACTGGGATGTATGCAGACACAAGCATGACACCTGCGATTGATGCCATCCGTACGATCTCGTCCATCGAGAATTCCATCACCCCAGTCAGCTTGACTAAGAAGGAGTCTCATTCAGTAAAGGCTATCGTGAAGTTAGCCAACTACTACCAAGACTTTGCCAGTAAACAGTTGGGTAGTAAATACGGATGGTTCCGAAAGCACGTCTTTGGTTCCAGACTACACTTCTCATTCCGTTCGGTGATCTCATCACTTTCAGAGAATCACGTCTATGATGAACTTCATATGCCGTGGTCAATGTCAGTGATGGTGTTGGAAACCCATCTTACGAGTAAATTACTGGCTCGAGGATACACACCCAACGAGTCTATCAAGTTCCTGCGTGAACACACATTGAAATACCATCCTCTGTTGGATGAACTTTTTCAAGAATTGATTAACGAAGGTCCCGAGAACTCCATACCGTGCATGTTCCAACGTAATCCGTCATTGGTGCGCGGTTCTGCACAGCGGTTGCGGATTACGCGAGTGAAAACAGATCCGGGTGATAATACAGTCGGTTTGAGTGTACTGGTTTTGAGCTCACTCAATGCTGATCAACCTTTAATGTAACAAAAACTTTGAATACATTAAAGATAAGGTCCTCTCTACGAGCGATCGTAGAGTAGTTTCCCTTTAATTGCTGGAAATCCTTTAGAGTCTAACAAACTACAACGTGACTTGAAAAAGTGGGCGTGAATGTTTGAAAATTGTTAGAATTAGGTAATCAGCAGCGAAGCTTCTACGGAGTGTCGGGAGATACGCTAGGAAGAACGTTCAACGACTATCCGGTAGCGCGGAGTAGGGACCAGCGGTTCCGAAACAGGGGACTTCTCATTTAAGTAAGTGAGAAGATGATATAGTCTGCCCCCACGGGAAAGCCGTGGGCGGGTGTCTTAGCACACCGGGGTCAGTGTAGCGACTGACCTGGACATTGGGTTTGACGGTAGAGCATTGCCGTCGCGATAATTTAGTTAAAAAAAGGAAGGTAGTGGTATATCTTTCTTACATATGAGAAAATGAGGTGTCTGTAATGACAGAATGGAGAAAACTACCAAAATACAGAGGTATAGAAGTTTCCAATGACGGTAGAGTCAGAAGGATATGGGACCATAAAGTCAAAGATCTTAAACTAATGGAAGGCAATGAGGGTTATAACTGGGTCTCTGTCACTGATGCAAATACAGGGAAACAGAAAAGAATTGGAGTCCACAGACTAGTGGCAGAGGCTTTTGTTGATATACCGGTCGATAAAAAACACTTAAAGTTAGAACCCAACCATAAGAACGGTATAAAAGTTGATAACGACCCAAACAATTTAGAATGGGTGACGAGGAGTGAGAATATAAAACATGCATACTCTACTGGGTTGAAAAAACCCAGCCATAATACACTTCCAGAAAAACTCCTGAAATCCAAAAAGGTCAAAGCGACCAACACTATTACCGGTGAGGTTATACAGGCAAATTCCGCTAAGGAATTATCTGAAAAGATAGATGTTCCTGTAAGAACTGTTCAGTATAACGCCTTCGATAGGAAAAAACCTGGGATAGTTAAGGGGTTCTTGATCGAAGAAGAACTGTGATCAATACCACCTTCTAAATAAGAAGTGATCACCCGGAAAACTAAATTATCATTAAATTCTTCTAATTGCTGGAAACCCTTTAGAGTCTAACAGACTACAACGTGGCTTGAAAAGGCGAGCGTGAATGTTTGAAAACTGTTAGAATTAGGCAATCAGCAGCGAAGCTTCTACGGAGTGTCGTGAGACACGCTAGGAAGAACGTTCAGAGACTAGTCGAAAGACGTAGGGTACTAAGTGGACCCGAAACGGAGAACTGTTCCGATAAGGAATTGAAGATATAGTCCAGTTAACTTGAAAAGATTAACGTAAGTGCTAGGATGCACGGTTAGCGTAACGACCTAATCAAAAAACAATGGATGCTCTCAACGGTATTATTATACTGGATCTAAAAACACTGAAACGACTGGATCGGTTAAAACCTCACCTGTACGTTTTGGATCTCAGGAAACCGCGTAAAGTGTCAGGGTATGTTAAACTGCCCGCACCGGTTATCTCCACCATAGGTAACTGGCTAGACAACGCTGACTAACACGTGAAGGGGGCGCTCCTGCATGGGTGCCCCCCAAGATCAAAAGGAAATCACAATGAAAAAAACACTTGTACTGATTCGCGGCATCCCAGGTAGTGGTAAAACCACTATGGCTAAAGCGATGTCCAATGGGGTTATCAAACACCCTCATTACGAGACTGATACCTTTTTCACTCACCCCCATACGGGTGAGTACCGATTCAGTCCAGGACTGATACGCGAAGCTCACCAATGGTGTCAACAACAGGTTTTGAAAAGCCTCTATCATGGTGAACCCAAAGTCATAGTTTCAAATACGTTCACTCAGATCTGGGAACTGGAGCCCTACCTTGAACTGGCAGAACGGTTTGGGTATAAGGTCGATATCCATACCTGCACTGGTGAATACACCAACGTGCATGGGGTACCTGAAGAAAAGGTTCAGGAAATGAAGCAGCGCTTCGAACCTACGGCGTACGTCAAATCCCCACACTTTGACCTTTTGACGCAGAACACGATAACACGGGTGATGGAAGAGATGAAGGATTTGAAAACGTGGAGTGAGGTGATGATAAAAGCTGGACAGGAGAATTACGACACTATTCTCTCTGACCTATCGGCAAAAGAATCTTAGGTATATATTATCTAAAGGAGTGCTATGTTTAAAATGACGTAACAGTCGTATTAAATAGAGCGTAAACTTAATCAAAGGAGCAAAAAGACTATGGCGACAGTCGTACAAGGTGGATCAACGTTATTTGATTCTCTCGCGTACAGCAAGCCGCACCCAGGGACTCAGACTTTCCTGCAGAACCAGCTCCAGCAAGGCACCCATCTCCTCACCGAGGCGGGTAACCGCTTCATGGAGCAGGCCAGTGCCCTTTATGAGAAGGTGAGTGGCTCTGAAGCCATGAGGATGGCCCGCGCCGCCTCACGCGCTGTAAAAAGCGTTTGGCAGACGAATGAGATACAGGAACTGATCCAAATAGGTCAACTCCAACATGCACCCCCCGTAATGCAGCGTTGGATAATGGCTGAACCCACCATACGTAAACTGTACCACCAACAACGCTGTGATGGTTATTCCGATACCTATACCGATATAGCCCCAGGGCAAATTGGTGAGGAACATTATGATTATCGCCGCGCAATGAATGGGTTGGTGCAGGAACGTGATGATGGTAGCTGGTACGCCAACTGTTATTATGACGAGCTTCTACCAGAAGATGAAGAACTGCTGTTGGATGAACAGGTGGATATACAGACCACGTGGTTGTCAATAGTGGAACACCTTCGAGCTGGTAAAGAAGACCCCACCAGTAAGTGGAACGCTGACCTGTAAGCGTGTGGCGCTTTAAAGTTTAAAAGGTGGCTACGGTCACCTTTTTTCTTTGTTTATTATTTAAACACAGGTAAAGAAAATGGCCATACCCGTACCATCGTTGAGTGCATCCGGATGGGTGACTGAAATTGCAGAGAAAGCCGATAAGTTATTCGCTAACTTTTTCGTAAGTGATTACTCCCAAAGCAATTTTTATAGAGGCACAATAACCTCCCTCCCTTATATGGTTCGACAGTGGGGCAACGACCGCCATAAGTTGGGTCCAGAAATGGAGGACGCGTTACACAGATACCTCTCTCGTTATTTTGAAGAGGTGCAAGTCACTGTCAATATCACCACTGACAACAATGCAACAGACCCCGAGAATTCACTCTCCATAGAGGTTGACGCCCTTGTCAGTGAGGGTGGTAAGCGACACAGTATCGGACATTTGATTTCCACTATGGAGTCAAAGGTCGTTAACATCATGAAAATCAATAATGGGTAATGAAGCTATGAACGAAGAAGTGATTCCAGGAAACAGTGAACCTACTAAAGAACAACAAATGCTTGAGCGAATTCAGGAGTTGGAAAATAAAGTCCAAAACCTGGAGGCACTGTTCTCCCATCTGGTAGAATCAATCCGTACTAAACTGGGACAACCTTCAACACCACAATTTGTTGATTACCATATTGAGGTTTCTGAAAACCCCATTAATGATGGGGTTGAGAATTTCAAAGTGATGCTTCTTCCTGGGGATCACCCCACCAACCCAAACGGTATTAGCTTTTTCTATCAAGAATCGCCCGAAGACGAATGGGTGGAGGAACCGATCCGTCCTGAAATGGTGGAGCGCCTGAGGACAAAACTCCAGGAAGTGGGTGCGCCTGAAGGTAAGATTTATTATGGTGTCATGTACGGTGTCCATGCAGAGGGTGAAAGTGATGAACCAGCTTCCGATTAAACCGGCCATCAAAGATGCAATGCGCGATATCCGTGAGATGTCCGAAGAAGCCATACCCAAGATTAACGAGTCTACTTTCGTCCAGAAGGTGTTGCCATCATTGATGTATCGCGGTGAGCGTGAAATAGACCTCGGTTTTTGGGTAGACATTGCTGGCAGTGTATTCATGCCCATACAGGTAGTGGATGGGAGTCGGACACTATTCACAGTACCGGCTATCTGTAAACGTCCTGGTATTGAAAAAGCGAAGTCTTCCAAGGATTCCACATTTGAGGTGATCGCTACAGCCAAGCAGAAGTCAGAAGTGATTCCACAGTTGGGTGAGCGTTACCTCGACAATAAAATGTCGGCCCGCATCTACGAATCCTCTGTGGATCAATCAGAATTGGATCTTTGGAACCAGATACTGACGCGCTACGGGTATGAACCTCTGGGCACTCCTTCAGGTGATGGCCCGAACGCTGTTAAGCAGGAGCGTTTACCTAACGCGCCGCATGACGACATTTTCACCGGCCAGTACGATGAAATTTAAAAACGGTAAATTAAGAATAGAAGAAATCTCTGACATTCATCTGGGTCATCCGAAAACTACCACCACAGAAGTCCTTCAAGGACTCTATAAGGCATTTCCCAATACCGCCGACATGGATGACCTAGATATTCTCTTCATTGCAGGGGACGTGTTTGATCGTCTACTTAAGTTTCCCGATGAAAATGTGATCGAGATTCGTTTGTGGATAAACCGTCTCTTGCGGATGTGTAAGGAAAGGGATATTCTAATCCGTGTATTGGAAGGGACACCTTCCCACGATTGGAAACAGAGTAAACATTTCGAGATTGAAAACGAGTCATCGGAGATAGGGGCTGACCTTAAATATTTCAGTGTCCTGGCGGTGGAGTACATTGAAAAGTTTGACTGTCATGTCCTCTATATACCCGACGAGTGGAAACACAGCACTGACGAGATTTGGTTGGACGTTAAGAAGACCCTTGCTGAGCATGGATTGGAGAAAGTTGATTTCACCGTGATGCATGGGGCATTCAGTTATCAACTTCCACCACACGTCCCAGCCCCCACACATGACCCACAACGCTATATGGATATAACGCGACACCTGGTATTTGTTGGACATGTCCACAAACACTCGGTACATGAAAGGATCATAGCAGCCGGTTCCCACAACCGCTTAACCCATGGTGAAGAAGAACCTAAGGGACATGTGCGCGTTGACTTATTCGAAAATGGTGATCACCGTATCACATTCATTGAAAATAAGTTGGCAAAGCTCTATAAAACGGTTGATTGCTCCGGTCGCTCCATTGAAGACGCATTGGATCAATTGAAGTTTTTGGACGACCTGCCTAAAAACAGTCATGTCCGTCTGATGGCCTCAAAGAGTGACGCCATCTGGAATGGTCTTTTAACTGTAAAAGAACGGTTCCCCCACATCGTGTTTACAACTAAACCGACCGAGGAAACCAAAAACGCACAAAAATCGTTCACTGACATTTATACGCCCTATACACCACCTGCGATCACCAACGCCAACATAATGGAAATGGTGTTAGGTAAGTTGGAGGAGAAAGGACTGGATGTCGGTTTAATTAAACGTGGTCAGGAGTTGTTGAGTGAACACATCAGCTGACATCCTCAGTAACCGCGAATACGGACAGTTACCGGTTTCGATAGGTACCTCACTGGCGATAGAGTCGGTTATGGGGATACTGCCCGAACATGAAACCCAGAACCCCGAAATCCATAACTTCGAAACACTCTGGATAAATGTGAGGACCCTACTGCGTAATGTAGTGGGGTCCATCCCCTCAGAACAGAAGGTACAACTTAACCCGGAAGAGTTAACGGACACCCTTGTTCTAGAGATGCGGATTTTGGAAGAAACGATTAATAAAACGACGTTCTCCAGAACCCAAGTTAAGTTTTACATCACAACGTTTAAAAGTTTTCTTAGAACCTTTAATCACTCCATACCCAAATATCCCAAAACAGAACGACAAAAATTTCACCATGCCCTAGAAAAAGCAGCGCTTGAACCGTTTATGGATAAGGACGAGTCGCCTTATCCAGTGGAGGTTTATGATGTAAAGCTAGAAACTAAGGCGGGTAAAAGTTTGATACTGACCCATCAACCGATCGATCTGTTGTCCCGTTATGAATTTAAACAATTGGTCCTGTTGGAGTCCCATACCGGCAATTTAAAAGGTCCCGCTGACTGGACTAGTAAATTAACAGGAGGTAAAAACTTAACACGGATACCCTTTAACAAATTAACACTCCAGGTGTTTGGTGATGGTGAAACCTTTTCAACGTTCCCCATTAAAATCAAACGCGAACTAATTCGCATCGCTGAAGAAGATAACTGGACAGTCAATACAACCCAGGAAAAAATGCGCTACAGCATCAACAAAGCGTATGACCCTACATTCAAACAACTTATGCTTAACCTAATGAAATAGGCTGACACCTTCCCGTAAATAACTACGGATTGGCGTTATTAAGTGTAGGTTCAATTTGCCCTTAAGGAAAGTAAAATGAGTAACTTCAAACCGGCACCACCACCCAAAACAGCACTCAGTGAATACAAACTGGTTCTCTCTTGCCCGCCTGCACAGGGCGCAACAAAGCCAGGTAACCTGAAATTCTCGGTTGTGAAAAACAACCCACGTATCGACGTATACACCAATGTCCCCAATGATCGGAACAATGGTAATATCCGAGCTGCCATGGATACACCAACGTTCTACAGTCTCCTGGAACTCCTGCAACGCGTCATCGATGGTCCAGCGGATCAGAAGTATTCCATTGACAACCTGAACTATACCTGGTTCGACAACAAGCGTTCTGAAACCCCGAAAGTGGTTTCCACCACTCACGTCGGTCGCGACAAAGAAGGGCGTGTGTTCATTGCTGTCACTGCGAAAGAGCGCCCGTACCTGAAGTTTGTATTCCTCCCCTCCAACTTCCACGCCGTGAAGAACATCGATGGCTCACCAATGTCGGAAGCCGAACTCTCCACCATTTACGCCAGCAGTTACGTTACCATGCTGCGTGAACTCACTGCCAACGTGTTGGATACCAACTACGTAGAGCCTGAACCCCGTGACAATAAACAGGGTGGCGGTCAGAAATCCAACTATAACGGTGGACAAAATCAAGCCCCTGCAAGTGGCGGCGGATCTAGCTGGGAAGACGACTTCCCAATGTAAGTAATGTAATACTCATACGAGTCCCTCGATACCTAATACTGGGTCGAGGGACTCTGTTAAAAGATGAGGAGACCAATAAAAAACTTTCAAATATATATTATTACTGTGGTCACGTAACACCCTAAAGACTACAATCAAAAGGCGAAGCAGAATGAAACTCAGTATAGTCGAACCAGAGTCAGGTAAAATGACCATGGTGTTGATGGAACACGCTGGTGAGCAAATGGTCTGGAGCACCAACACCTACGAGCGAACCTCATTCCACAACATCAATACTTTCTTTGACGACATCAACCGGTACTGGGCCTCCTTGGATGCCAAAACACAACTAGGTATTTGGAACACCTACCAGGAAATGCTCTGGACAATGAACAACGTCAGTACGTTGATCCAGTTACATTTTAAAATGCGTGATCTAACGAAACAACTTTACGAGTATCACGACCTCGAAGAGTTGAAACGTTCAGTCCTGTTTTATGGGGACGTTAAGATCCCGGCTACAATGAAAACCGAATACGGTCCCAAAGATATCGAACCTCGGACATACCTGAGGGACGACTATTTGGACTTGGTCATTTTCACAATTGCACTGAGGCCTATGGTGCCGGTGTTTGGTGAATACATTGATCGGGTAAAGAAAGAAGTCGGGAGCACCCAAAAAGAACATCAGGCAATGGGTATCCTGTCTACGTCTAAGTTGTACGAAACACCCGCTATGGAACGTTTGCGGGTTTACGTTTACAGTTCCGTGGAATATGAAGACGTTTCCATTTCAGCTGTACTGGATGGGTTGGGAAGTGACGAGCTTCCAGAATGGTTGCTGAACCGTTCCATCATACGGAAGGTCTTGGTGGGTGAGGTGAATGTACCAGGGGATAAAAGCACCATTATCTCCAACATTTATAACTTCATCATTTCAAACAACCGCTCGATGGACAGGAACTTCAAAGGCAAGGTGACGGATAAACGTCAACCTAAGGACGGTGCTGATGAAGACAACATTTCACTGGTAGAAACCTACAAGGTGAAACAGGAAGTCTCAGACGGTGCCATTGTATTGGCATCTGTCTATACTGAGCGAACCATGGAAATGGCAACTCGGGTTGACCCTGAAGCCGACCTGAGGTTGGTTCAACTTGCTTTGAATGAAGCCTGTCGTCAAGAGTTTCTTCAGATCATGACACACCACATCACGTTGACGCAATGGGTCATGAATAAAGCGATCAGTGCAAGGAGTATACCATCATTAAACAAACCTGCCCTGTTGAGGGCAATGGGTGTGACACAGGGGTTGTTGTGGAGTTGGGGATTCAAAGAACTTGCTTTGTTGATGACCGCCAGTCCCGTCATTGAAAACGATGATGACCTCATCGGAACCGTAGAGAGTCGTACCCGGATACCGAAAGACTACTTGGATAAACTGGTTGAAAAATACCCGTATTACCAGCGGACCAGTAGCAAGATGCAGAATGAGCGACAGTCCAATGTAGGGGCCAAGGCGATCGATACGTTGGCGAAAGAGATCTACCAACATGACTGGGTAGTGACTGGACCCAAAGTGTTGGTTAAAGAGGTACTTCCCACAGGGACTGACGTCTTCATCGCACCCCCCGACATTAAGAGTCAGTTGGCCCAACTACTCTTACGCGTGTAAATCAAAGGAGCGCAACATGCTAAACACAACACAAGTAGTAAAAGCGATATTTGTTGAGACAGGTACCTATAATGACCTGACGTCTCGACCGTTCAAAACCGAATTGGACATGGGGACTTTGCGCTCGTTCCAAGAAGCGACGAACATGGGTCAACACATCACCAGCAGTACGATCTCTGGTATTGCGGGCAATGTACTGAAACCTTCAGCACAGGCACAGGGTAACATAGCTATCACCAACGGTTGGGATACACCCCGCCTTCGTTTCATCCTGGAGGTGGAATTCGGTTCAACGTCCCTGTTGGCCAGTACGCGTCAGGTGGTAACCGGATACACAGACTATGTGGGCGTTATCGAACGTGGTGGGCAACACATCGTTGATCCTAACATGCGACTGTTCTTCAATAACAGCATCACACTGCGATCCGTTAAAGAAAACTCCCCTTGGGGAGGTTTGATTGAACGTCAGACTGTGGTGGACGCGTCCCAGTTACTGACTGGTGTCTACCAACCATCCTTTGGTGGTGGGATAGTCACTCGTTCAATGCGTCCTGAGGACCTTTTTGTAACAGCAGGGTTGGGTGCTTTGGCTAACAGTAACACCCTGGACACACGGGTAAACTTTGCCAGCGGACACATCAAAAAGTCCAATCGCAAAAACACCTTTGCTCCTGAATATATCAGTCGCGTCGTGAAGGCTGATCAAATGGCTAAAGCCAGCGTGGACGGGGAAGCCACTCCTTACGACCACGTTATGGATGAAGCACGGGGACAGGTTTTGGAAGGACTGGTGTCTGACGACCCGTACCTGAAGAAACTGATGGACCGTACCAACATGGGTCAGGAAGCGTCTGTCACGTACGGTGAACTCTGTGCGATCGACCAGCACCTGGATAGCATTGCCATGATCATGTTGCGTCGTCAGAGCGATCCGGTCCACCACCGTGGACAGACCGAGCATTGGGCTGGCAGTAACATGGAAACCCTGGCTGCCACCACCCTTTCACATTCAGTCCCTTCGATCATGATGGACTTGATGCTGACGGGGGTGAGCTTCATGGCCACCAACCAGACACTGAATGGTGAGTACGTCGTTCAGATCGTTGGTCAGAAGTCATTCACGTCATCGATTGACATGTCACCTTACTTGGATGCTTTCACCAACCGCCTCAAAACAGAAGTGTTGAGAGGTATCACCAACAATAACCTGATCACGTTCGACCTCACGATGCAGATCGACTTGATAGGTGAAACCCTTGTCCGAATCAGCATGAACGGTCAACCCCACATTGACTTCATGATGCCTTCGTTCTGTGACGCACTTTCGGTACCTGTTCTGACACAGGACCCAAGCGATCTGTACACACTCGCCAATGACCTGACCACGTTGGCAGAGAACGTAACCACCCCCCACGAAACTAATATGGTGAAGACTTATGGAAATTCGTCAGTTATATAAAAACGTCCTCAAGTCGGTGAACCTCGACATCGACAATGAGGGTTTGATTTCAATGAACGTGATGGGTGAAAAATTCCCAGCCACAGTCGATGGGAAGCGGATGGTATTCCCAACTGAAGAAGTCTTGCGTGCCGGTGTTACTGATAACATCATCGCATTCCACCCGTTGTCAGAAAACATCATTCGTGGTGAGTCGCCAGTTATCAAGAAACTGCGTGCACTGATGGTGTACCATATCTCAGAAGTGACCTTCGCCCTGCTGGACCAGTTAATCCACATTGCGGCTGACAAGGACTATCATGCCAAACTCAGTCCTACCCAGAGTGAATTCCTTTCACTCGCACCTCGGGCTGACGCGAAAACGGTGAAAGCCTTCGAAAAGATCATGGGTGTTTCAACCACTGACGGTGATAATCGCCTGGCGTCTATCTACATGAAACGTGGAGGGCACTGGAAAGGTAACAAGTACAGTCGTGTGGCAGTGATGTCCTTCCCAATCACTGACGATTTCGATTCCAATGAGTCTGAAATCTTTGGAGTTAAACTCCGCAAGAATGACAAGGAGGCCTTTAAGAATCTCTTCTTGTACATTCTACCAAACGCTGAATCGCTGGAAGAGTATTCACACGGCAGTAACAGCATGACAGCCCCGTACTTCCATGCGTTACTTAAGTCTTACCTGAAGGTGGTTAAGCAGCTGAACAAGATAACCAAACGTTTCAAGAAGCATCTGGCAAATGCGGACGATTTGTTGATCGACACTGATTGGGAAAGCGAAATTGATGACCTGAGTGTCTACCGTGACCTGATCCCTTCACTCAAAGGGAACGAAGGTAATCTGGTAAACGGTGAAGAGCCCGCACCGGTGGCTGATCCTAAGAGCCACATGCTGGAATTGGCCGCTAAGGTTGCAGGTAGTGTTGAGCCACCCGCGCCGGTCACAACACCAGTGCCTCAGGTTGCCCAACCTGTCCAACATCAAGCGCCTGCTCCAGCACCCCAACCTCAACAGAGTGGGGGTAACGGACTCCCTTGGGATCAGGTTATGGCAAGGAACCCAGCCTTTCAACAACAGGCTCCTATGTGGAATGCTCAGCAGACACCCTGGAATGCGCCACCACCCCCACCGCCTACTACACGTGGTGGGTACACGGCGCAGCCTGCGTATAACCCATATCAGCAACCCCAGCCGTATGGTCAGCCCCAGTATGGTGGTCAGCCACCTGTGAACCAATTCCAACAACCTGTCCAAAACCAGGGCTACATGTACGGTGTAGTCTAAAGCGACATAAATAAAAGAAAGGGCTCGTAGCCCTTTCTTTTTTGTCCATTGGTTTTAGGTTGTGATTTGGGTGGTTGTGCTGTGTACTTTTTGTAGATTGTTAATTACTGACAAAGAAGGTAATGACAGAATCTCAGTTTCCTGGGTCAGGTCGATGGGGTTAGTGAACCCGTTCATCCGCATTATGATCCAATGGTATTGGGGAGGAACGTTCAACTCGCCCAATAAACCAAACAGGTCATGTTCGTATTTGTACACCATATGGGGTTCAAGTGCGATCAGTTGGTTGTCGGGATGTGTCTGTAGAAAGAGCAGGTGACTCTCAATCATTCGTCTAAACTCTACAGAGTAATACACTGACGGACCCGATGACCGCATCAACGAGTGAATTGGCATAGTCATAAAAAGGGAGTCTCCAATAAAAAAGTTTCAAATGTAAATTATCTATACGCAACAGCTTCATAACAATTGTTTTAAAGGGGTGGAATAGTGAGTAAATTACCGGAGAACCAGTTACATCCTGACCTTCTGGGGGTGAATGCAACAAACCCTTGGATGAAGAACGACTCGTCTTCACGTATGCAGATGTTTGCTGGTCATATCTCACAGGCACTTGTTATAAATGGTTCAGTCCCCCGCCGCTGTTTTACAGGTGTAGAACCGGAATACGGCAAGTACACGTTTTCCAAAAAGTTCCCGGTTAACGCTAGCGTTATTAAGTTAATCGAGAAATATCGCCCTAAGGTAGGTCAGGGTAGTATAAAAGAAAATCCTACTACACTGGTGTTTTATGAAAACGCAGAGAGCCCGATGCGTGAAGTGGACGTGCTGACGTTGGAACGTCACCATGTACTCCACCAGCATTTCGGTTTTAAATATAAGTTCAACTCCAACGTAACATCACAGCTGACCAGTGGTGCCAACTACCCGCGCGGTACCATTGTAGCTGATTCTCCCAACGTTGACGCACAAGGAAATTATTGTTACGGTATAGAAGCCAACATGGCGTACTGTTCAATCCCAGGGGTCATTGAGGATGGTATCATTATCTCAGAAGACTTCATCCAAAAGATTAAGTCAAAAGGGTTTGAAAGTCGTGTCGAGAGTTGGGGGAAGAACTATTACCCATTGAACTTGTATGGGGACAAGGATAACTATAAACCATTTCCAGACATTGGTGAAAAGATCCGGGACGACGGACTCTTGTTTGCGTTACGTAAGTACGATGATCTTCTGGGTCCTGTTGAAATGACCCCAGAGGCGTTGAGGGAACCTGATTACACACACGATCGCCTGGTGTACGCGATACCAAACGCCCGTGTTGTTGACATCGACATACATCACAGCGATAACGGTAAATACCCCCCAACACCCGTTGGGATGGAAGCACAGACCATGAAGTATTATTCGGCAACACACGAATTCTACTCGGAGGTTCTGAGTTTTTATCGTGAGCTGAGAAGAAAGCGTAAAGACGATCTCCGCATCAGCCCTGAGTTTCACCGACTGTTGGTAGAAGCCACAGGGTTTGTTCACGACAACAGTAAAGTGAGGGTGGGTAAAACGTATCGCCGTAATCCACTGGATGACTGGCGCGTTGAAGTAACCTTTGAGTACGATGTTATCCCTAACATCGGTTTCAAGTTAAGCGGCCAACATGGTAATGGTTCTAAACTGTCAAGTTAAATAATGAATAAGTTGTTTTGGTTTAAACCTTTAATCTTAAACAACTCCATATTATGATATCCAACTTTAGTATGGAGAAATTATGTTTGAGAAATATAGGATAAAACCAACTGAATATGTTGAGGTTCCTTCACCCAATGTGAAGGAAAGGGTTTATATAACTGAGGATGGCCAGATCCTTAGTTTGGTCAGGGGTCCCCTGACAACTGGTTACGACTGTGATGGTAATCAGGTAATAAAATTAGATTTGTGGCAAGGTGAGAAATTTTACCTAGTCAGTTTACTAACATTGGTGACATTCGGTAAGTTGCGGTTACAGCCGCAGTATTTTGATCTTGTAGAACCTTTCCACATTGACAGAGATAAAAATAATCTACACCCATCGAATTTAGGATATCGTTATAAACGACCTATTGAATGTGAGGTGATGGAAGGGTATTACTATATACCATTTTTTAACAACTATGTGATAAACAGAGCAGGAGAGGTTAAAAATTGGAAATCGGGCAAAACTATATCGACATACGTTTATAAAACACCAAAAGAAAATAAAGCCAATGTCAAGGGGGGATATCATTCCCTTTCACTCTATTCTGATGCCGGGTCACACAGTATTGGGCGTTATCGTTTACTAGCTTTGACTTTCATCCCGTACCCTGATAACGTGGATAGTTTAACAGTTAATCACAAAGATGGGGACCCAACCAATGACGCTATTGATAACCTGGAATGGTGTTCCTACTCAGATAATGTTAAACACGCATTCAAGGAAGGGATGCGCACGCAAAATATCCCAACCTATGGTAAAAATGTTTTGACAGGAGAATCGAGGAAGTTTTTCAGTTGTCAAGAAGCATCAAGGTTCACGGGAGTTAATGTCCACACAATTACACAGCGGATAACAGAAACGGAACAGAAAATTTGTTCTGGTGGTTGGTTATTCAAAAAAGACCCGGATATAAACTGGAGGGAAGTCACCGACCCTGAATACGAACTTAGGAGATTACCTACACCTACCAAAGTACTGTCGAAGAATGTATTCACTGGAGAAGTAAGAGTTCACGAGAGTATAAATCAAGTGGGTGTGGATTTGAATCTGGAAAGTGTAAGTGCACCAAGGATGCAATTAATAAAAGGGTATAACAGACCATATTGTGGTTATCTGTTTAAGACTGTTCAGGATAAAACTCCCTGGCCGGAGTTTACTGAACGTGAATTAGCGGTGTTCCGTGATAACCCGACGGGACACGCGAGGGGCGTTATAGCTAAGAATGAACATGGTGAGGAACTTTTCTTCACTAACATCAAAAAAGCGTCGGCCCATTTCCAACATATTCTGAAAACTAAAAACGATGTCATTAAAGCAATTGCTCGAAAACGTAACGTTGACGGATATCGTTTGACTTATTTGACAGTTTAGAATTGTTCGCTACACCTGAGAGGGTGTAGTGAGTCTCCTCTAATTGCGGGGACGCCCTTTGAGTAATCACTACCAACCCATGCTGGAAACAGTGACCGGTACGTAACGTACCCCATGGGGGCGAAGCTAATCACTTCGGTATAGGTAAAAAGGTGGTTATGTGGGGTAATCCGCAGCGAAGTCCCTAAGACCTACCTATCAGTGGGTTATGGGATGTGCTCAACGACTAAGGGGTTCACCGCCCTGTAAAGCCGCAAGCGTTTGGCGGAAGAAATGTGGAGCACCCTAACTTTTATAAGAAGGGTGAAGATATAGTCTGGACTGTGCGGAAACGTACAGCGGGCTGCTCGGGGAACCGAGACAAGCCGGGACAGTGTAGCGAGCTGTCTGGACAATTCGAAAGGCGTTGTTTGTCAGGTGTGGAAAACTGAGGACATGCCCGTGGATTCTGAGGGTAACCGTGCGGACGTCATAATGGATGCAGAGTCCATTATCAAACGTATGAACCTTGGATGTGTCTATGAGCAGTTTTATAATGCCTGTTCACGAGACGTTACTAAACGTGTGAGGACAATGTTTGGGTTATCACCTGTTGCAGAGAAGGGGGAGTCAGTCCCGTCTTCACTGTTCACGGAAGCACTAGTTGCACAGGCATGGGAGTACCTTTTGGGGTACTATAAAATCATCAGTCCGAAGATGTTCGATCTGATGACATCTCCTGAGTACAAAGGAACACCCAGGACGCATGTGGAGTCGGTGGTTAAACAAGGTGTCTATATCTGGTTACCCACAGACAACCCTGCCAGTGACGTGGAAACCGTGAAGCTGTTGAAACAGCACTACCCTCCCCACATTGGTCCGGTCACGTACCGTGGTCGCTCTGGAAGACTGGTTACAACAAAGAACGATATCTTGATCGGAAGTATCTACATGATACTGCTAGAGAAAACCGGCTCAGACTGGTCAGGGGTATCGTCAGCCAAACTTCAGCACTTTGGTATTCCGGCTAAGCTTACGAAGTTCGATAAGTTTGCCACACCCGGTCGTGCGCAGCCTGTCCGCATGTTGGGTGAAACGGAAGTGCGTTTGGTGAGTGCAGCCGCTGGATCGGACACTGTGGCAGACCTGATTGACCAGTCCAATAATCCGACTGTCCATAAGGAAATCCTGTCTAACATTTATAAGGCAGACAAACCTAGCAATATACCGGAGGTTATTGACCGTAAACGTTACCCAGTTGGTAACGGACGTAACCTAGTATTCATCCGACACATCATGCAATGTGCTGGAAGTGAATTTATTTACCGTCCAGAGGAGAAATGAGACAATGGTTTACAATGCCCGACAAATTGTGAACATGTCTAAAGACGAAGTGTGGAGTCTGCCCGATGGCAGACTCACCATTGAGTTTGATGATGGTCCTTTGGAAACCACGGCGCGTGCCACCATTTTTAGCTGGTACTGTCAGGTTTTCCACCGTGTGTTCCCTGAAACCCCATTGAAGAAAGAGCATCACCTGGGATCTGAAAGACTCAGTGGTTCTTCACACCTGAATCTCTTGGGTAAAGGATACTTTGAGACGCTGGATACGTATGGTGCTAAAGGACTCCCCCTTGATACGGAGTACATGCAGTTACTGATATTCCAAACCACCAACGAGATCTATAACGACTTCACGTATCGACTGGAGGAGTACATCACCACCCTGTCCATTTTGGACTTTGTGGACATCGTAGAACACCCAGCGGTTAAAGAAGCCAATGATACGGTTAAAGCCACGCAGGTGAGTATTGACCACACGTACAACATCATCAAAGGGGCTATGCTGGACAAAAACAATTTCAAAGGAAATGGTGTAGCCGAAGCCGCCAAGTCGGGTTTGGTCAGCATGGGACAGGTCTTGCAGTGTGTAGGGCCTCGTGGTTTCCTCACGGATATAGACTCCAATATATTCCGGGAACCGATTCTGCAGGGTTACGTCCACGGGATTCGCAGTCTGTATGCGTCCATGATTGAATCACGGTCTGCGTCTAAGGCACAATACTTCGCTAAGGACCCTGTGGCCGACTCTGAGTACTTTAACCGTAAGATGCAGTTACAGACAGCGGTTATCAGTACGCTCCACAGGGTGGATTGTGGGTCCACTGAGACCATACCGTTCAGAGTACGTTCCACCGACCTTGAGGCGCTTGAAGGTAAGTTCTATTACGACAAGAGTGGGAGTCTGCGACCCATACGGGAAGGGGATCGCCACCTTATTGGTGAAACACTCAACCTGAGGTCAGTGACAAAATGTCATCACCCTGATCCTAACGGTGTGTGTTTGGTCTGCATGGGTGAGTTGGGACATTCCATCCCCGATAACACAGTGTTAGGTCACGTGGCCGCCACGATACTCTGTGAGATCATCTCCCAGAACGTACTCTCCACCAAACACTTAGATGGTAGCTCTACTGTAGACGCTATTAAACTGGGTGCATACGAGGAGAACTACGTCCATCTTGGAAGCGATCCCAATACCCTTAAACTTAATGGTGACTTGGAAGGTAAAAAGATCACCATGATCATCTCGGCTGACGAAGCGGAGCGTCTTTCTGACATCATGTCAATTACGCACCTTTCCCGTCTTACGCCATCCAAGGTGACTGAGTTGAGGGAAGTGGAGTTCATCATCGATGATGGTGAGGAAGTGGACCACGTGGTCATCCCTGTGAGTATGGGGTCGCGCTTGTCGTCCCTAACCATAGAAGCACTGACACATGTGAAGCACGTGGGGTGGTCTCTAACACCCAAAGGGGATTGTGCAATAGACCTCACACAGTGGGATGTTGACCAACCACTCTTTGAGTTACCCCTCAAACACACCAACATGGTCGACTTTATGAAGGAGATTGAAACATTCATCAAATCGTCCAAGAAAACGAAAGGGACTAAACACCAAAAGAGTTTGGCCGACTACGAGACGATTGAAGATGGGTTGATGGCGCTCTATACACTTGTGAGTAGTAAACTCAAAGTGAATATCGCTCACCTGGAATTGATCGTACTGGCTACACTCTCACGCAACCCTGCTCATTACGATCACCGGTTACCGGTACCGAAATCAGCAGGACAGGTGTCAGGATATGAAGATAATATGGTGCTGCGAAGTAATTCAGTGGCTATGGCGTACCAGAACCAAGGTACCACACTGTACGACCTTCGTTCGTATATGATCGAGGACCGGTCTGACCATGTCTTAGATAATATCCTGATGGGTAATATAACGAAGTAATACGTAAGGAGACCAAGACGCATGTCGGTTACCACTGGAACTCAGTCAGTCCCAGCCGTTCAAGACGCTGACATGCGTCTTGTTGTCGGGAGTCACTTTGTACGAGTGACAGAATTCAATCCACACGGACGTTACGTCCTGATGGACTTTTGTCGAGGTATGGCACAATACGGACTGGAGCGACTCCCTGGGGGTCGCTTTAGAAAGGTCATGCTTCGCATATTTGCTGGCGCTAATAAAGAACGTACTTTTTTTCATTTTCATCGACATCAACTTGACCAACTGATCACACACTTAGGGTCCAATGGGTTCCCTAAGGAAAGGCTGTATGTCGAGTACCTGGTTTTACCTGTTCTGGAGGACGTTGAATTCGATGTAGTGGATGTCCGTGAACCACGTGACTACCAGAAGAAATTCATCGACTACATTTGTAATGACCAACACAGTAACATTGTGACGTTAGATCCCGGTCGAGGTAAGACGTTCATTTTCTTGACCGCCATGGCACGGTTGAAAAAGCGCACAATGTTTGTAATCAAACCCATGTACATTGAGAAGTGGATCGGGGATATTGACGAGTCTATACGCCTTAAACCCGGAGAACTGATGGTGATCCGAGGTGGTAAAGACATGAAGGCGTTTACACAATTGGCTGCGGCTGGTCTAGTGGATTCGAAGATCATCATCGTCTCCAACATGACTTACCTCAACTACCTTAAGGAGTATGAACGCTTTAGTGACGACTTTGAAGGGTTGGGGTATGGGTGTGAGCCACAGGAATTGTGTACAAAGGCGGGCGTAGGGATTAAAATCATTGATGAGATCCATCAAGATTGGCACCTTAATTACCGTCAAGACCTCTATAACCATGTCTGGAAATCCGTAGGACTCTCAGGTTCCCTATTAAGTGATGACCCATTCATCAATAGCACGTATGACATCGTCTTCCCCAATGAACTGCGTGTAGATAACGGGGAACGGGACATCTACGTGGTGGCCAAAGCCTTAGAGTATCACCTTAAGACCCATAAAGGTATCAGCTACAAGAACCATGCTAGAAAGAGTTACTCACACGTGATGTATGAACAGTCATTGATGAAGCGACCTGATCGACTCACCGCATACTTTAAGATGATCACTGAAATCGTGTATAGAAGTTATGTGAGTGTGCGAGAAGAAGGTCAGAAGATGATTGTCTTTGCAGCCACAGTGGACATGTGCACGATCTTGGCTAAATGGTTACATCAACACAACCCAACCTTAAACGTCCAGCGGTACGTCTCAGATGACGACTACGAGGAGATGTTAGAGGCTGACCTAATTGTCTCTACAGTTAAGTCACTGGGTACCGCGATAGACGTACCTGACTTACGTGTGTGTCTGTTAACGGATGCGCTAAACTCCAAGCAGGCTAACATACAGTGCTTGGGGCGTTTACGGCGTTTAAAACGGTGGCCAGAGACAACCCCCGAGTTTTACTACCTGGTGAATGTGGACATCAATAAACACGTGGAATACCATCAGAGAAAACTGGAAATCTTTAAAGGGCGCGTAGTCGCACATAAAACCATTACAACTGACTACCGCATTTAAGTGACTATTAAGGAGTCCGTCACATGAATGAGATAACTGTTGAAGATCGCACAGAGATTGGGTCTCACACTGAATCCGACATGTTTTACAGTATGCAAGAAAATGCTGACGACTTGTGGGACCAATATGTGGAAAAACACCCCGAGTTTGAGAAGCTACTGAACAATTTATACGAATCACCTTACGTTCAATACGCCGTCTCACATATCGATGCACTGGATGATCCTGAATCGGTCCGTAACTTAATTCGTAACACGTTACTGATGTCGTTGACGTTCTTGGGTATAGAAAAAACCATAGCACTTTTGAAAGTGTCGGCATACGGGTTTACAACGGAAGGGATGATAACGTACTTCACCCTTGCTAACATCGGGACTTTAGATAAGTTCTCGGTATTGTCTTCCTTGATAGGTGGGGTGTCTGACATGGCCAGTCCCCGTAACCCACGTGTTAAAGCGTTGGAGTTGGTGGAGCAATTAGTGGATGATCCTCATTTAAAGTCCACCATTGATCGCTTCTTTCGAGTGCAGATCGATTTTCCTCATAAGACCTTTCACTGAAAGGGACATAATACTGAGTCTCCCTAGGGAGACTCTTTTTTTTTTTGTCTTAAACTATGAGTATACACAAAATCCAATAAAGGTAATTAAGAAATGTTTGAAAGAATGTTAATGTCCGGTACTGCCGGAGGGAAAGGAAAGGGTAAGAAGACAAGTTTATTTAACCGACCTATTTTAGCCAGTGATGGAGGAGTCGATTGGTACGGGGAGGTTACGAGTGCTGAACTTATCGACGGAGTTAGTTTAGCCAGCCTGCTAGGATTAACCGCAGGGACAGCTCAACACTCCGACACAGGCTGGCTACATGTAGGGCTGGATGGACAGGAGCTGTTAATCGCAAAGCGTCCTTTGCGGTATAACCTCAACTGGAACCAACTCAACGCTGTCAATGCGGTGTACGGAAACCGTACCGTGGAAATCAATGGACAAGACTACCACATTCGCCTCCCTAAGGGAGCGAGCAGTGACCCTACATCCACGGATGCAGGCTGGGACGTTCCCCACTCGCATGGCTCCGAGTGGAACCGTATTTTCTATCGACTCACTAATGACACTTATTACGACGCTCGGAACACTAAAGCGTCTGAAGTCCCCTTTGTTCACTTAGCGCAGTATTCCGAAGCAGACCTAATACTCGATACCCGTGTTCCTGAGCCTAACGGGAACATCTTCTGGTGTCAGGAAACAGCGGGGAGTTACCGCGTCCTTCGCGGTAGCGCTGGTGTTTCTCGCCTGTATAGGGAAACCCCTTCGTATACGCATTCGTACTTCGGTTGGCGACCGGTACTCGAGCGGGTGTAGCCCCTCGTATAGAGCCTGGAACGTGTCATTTAATAAAGCATAGAAAAGAGTCCTCCCTTGGGAGGACTCTAATTATACCGGTTATGCTGAAAAAAACTCAGTCAGCTTCTGAATCAGGTTCGGGTCACCAAATCCAGATACGGTGGATTCCAGATCCACCTGCTTGAGACCCTGCTGGCGAGTGGCGGGTTCACAGGTAGTCATGAGGAGGTTAATGACGCGTTCAAAGTTACGACGTTCTTGCGCATTCAGTTTAACACGGTCCATGTACCGGAATACATAGCGCTCGTTAAACGCACCCTTACGGTGTTCCCGCACCGTTGACAGCAGAAGACCCATAGCGGCGCTGAAGTCAGAACCGGTCTGCCGGAATGCGTTCGTGATTACACGATAAAGAGCGGCCTGTGCGTTCGGACCTTCTTCACCATTGTGTGGTACACCAGGACGCATCTTGTTAACGTACTCTTTCAAACCTTCTTCAATCAGTTTCATACCCAGAGCCTGTTGTGCAATGGTGGTTTCACGGCGAACATCAGCAGCGGTTTTGGTAGCAACGATTTTCTTACCTTCAGTTTGCACCGCAACACCGCTTTCTTTATTCAGGTCGAACGGTTTCTGGGTAAAGACCATGGCAGAATTGCCGTCAGCATCAGTCTGTACACTGGGACCGTCAATAACGACAGGTTCTTCAGAAACGGGAGCTTCAGGCTGCTCTTCAACGAAAGGTTCAGACATCGCCAGGATTTGACCCTTCACCACTTCAACGTCACCCCCTTCCAGTTTAAATCGAGCAGTAGCTTCCTTAGCAACCGCTTTAACACTGGTGGAAGGACCGGTTTCCGCTTCACCTTTCGCCCACTGAACCAGTTCTTCATCAGTCCATTGAGTGGCTTGTTTATTTACAACATTACTCATCTTGATTCTCCATAACGATTAACAAAAAACACTACATCTAATAGCGTTAAAGATTATTTTAATACAGAGTCATACTATCTTAACGTATGTCACTGATTAAAAACTCAGCGGTTTCCAACTTCTTACCATGCATACTTTTCATCATGGCATCCATAATACGACTGCCCACCGACACTGCGTGCATCGTGAGGGACGTTGGACTTGCGGCGATCTTGTCACCCATACACTTAGCACAGAAACTAGCCCCCTCAGTCCGACAAAACATCGGGCTACGCACAGTCAACACTTTCCCCACCGACGCCTCTAGAATCTCTTCAGTCAATACAGAACTCTTCCCTGCCTTTAACTGATAAAGACCGTGATAATCCATCCGGTTATTTTCAGTGATCAAACGTTCCCAACCTAACGTAGTACCACAGTCGTCTTCAGCCACGATAGCATTCTGGAATACACGCCCCAAGAATTTAGCGGCTTCCCCACCCAGGGCGGTTTGGGCACCTCGATTGAATGTACCTTCGCGCAAGGAGTTTACCATGGATGGCATCTTGGTAATGTCCCAGCCTTCATCCAAAGAGTTCTCGATGAGTTCAATCTCACCCCCAGCTTTAAACCCACGTTCTATCCCGTGCATCAAGTACATTTTCTTACGCACAATTGAGTAGTGTTTATCCTGGATATAGAACCCTTCAGAAGGGTCACCCTTCAGCCATTCTTTATCCATTTGGATTAACACCTTCTCAATCTCAGCAATCGTGGCAGGGTCATTGAGCCGGTCTTTGTATTTCTCTAGAAGTTCTTTTCGAACCTTGGGTATCCGTGGGTCAGTGGTCAGCGACTTCTGAGTAGCGGAAGGCGTACACAGCTGGGTATACCCCACTAAGGAAAACATGGCATCCACAAACTTACGGTATTCGCCGACAGTGATACTCTCTGGAGCGACACTTTCACCCTCTTTGGGGTCGTCCACCAATCGTCGTTCTATAATGCGTTCCAACTGTTTGGCTGAAACCTCCCCGTTGATAAAGGGTATTTTATCACCAAAGGGGTAGACCAACACAATCGCATTAACGAGCGCAATTCCATACGTGGTTTCAACACGCTCAGTAAGGTTCTCAAGATCACCCGGTTCCAACACCAGTTTATCCTTGAATGAGAAAATGGGTTCATCCACTTTAACCCCTTCTAAGGGTTCAATAGCGTCGCCCTGTTTAAACCCAACCGTTTTATCGGTCCGCACCACCGTCAGTGGATAATTTTGTTCACCACCCCGTGTCAGACTGAACACATTCATGATCCAATCTTTATGGTGATAAGCGCGGGTCTTTAAGCCCAATTTAAAGTAGTCTTCTTTTAACATGGTGAACTTAAGCCTCCGGGTTTAGAATCAGATTCAGCAAAGCTTCGTTCCTGATACTGACTTTACTCTGATCCACGGGGTTCGATAAAATCGATTCCAGGGCGTCAGACTGGACGTCTAATATCTTTTCATCGGGCAGGTTAGTTAGGAGTAGATATCCTACAAACTCTTGTGAGAGGACGTCTAGTGAGATCTCAGCTTCCTGCGATTTGTCGTGATAACGACTGTTAAATGCGTCGATGTAAAAATCAAGTCCCTGACCTATAATCAAGCCGTTATCAACTTCATCCAACACCCACGCACGAGGGTTGAGTTCTAGGTAACGTTTAGTCCTCACTAAGATGAAGGTCTGGGTTTCAGGGACAGTTTCAGACTCTTCGACGTCGGGAAGCGTTTCCATCAAACGGTCAATGAGGGATTGGTTCACACCCTGAATGGTGGATAAATAATCCATCCACGTCAGCGGAGTAACCAGACCCAAAATCTCAGCCAACTTTTCTTCTGGGTCTGCATCGGATTGACAGATGTCCATTATAGCCGTTGGGTTATCGTAATTCTCTACCTGATGAACACCCATCAGTATGTAGGTGGCCACTTTGAGACTGAAGTCGGTGTCCACCAAAAAGATACCAAACTGGTTAATCGCCTGTTCAGTTTGGGTTTTTAACAATACTTCTAACGCCTCTAAACTTTCCACCGTGGTGCGCTGATTTAAGGTCGCCATAAATTCTTCAAGGTAATCCCCTACACTGGTCAAGCCGACTGCTTCCAACGTACTCGCCGCTCGAATAAGGTAATCCCCGTGTTCAGGTGAGGTGGTTTGATTCAGAAAGAATCTCAGTTCTTGAAACACAATGTAGTTCCTTCAGTTAAATGTTACACATTTACGTAATCATAAGAAGAGGCTAACGCATCAAACATTACGTAATAGTATTTAAAAAATAAGGCTGTATACGATGAGTAAAAAACAGAATGTGTTCAACGGTCGCAAAAACAAGCGCGGCCAAGAAGTAACAGTGGGTCTTTCAAACGGTAAAACTCCTGACCGCCTGTGGGACGACCTCAACACTGTCTACTTGGAATGTTGTGCCGTTAGCACCACCCCGGCCACCACACTGCCGCTCATTAAAGACGTCGAGTTGGTAGAGAAAGTTGAAAACAAACAGGAGCTGATCGAATCAGCCGGAATGCTTTCGCGGGATGCTAAAGAGTACGCTGAGCGTTTGGAAGCAATCCATTCAAAGCACAAAGAATTCAGTGGTAAAACCAATTCTCCGGAAGAAATGATGTTCGCCATGCAGCTGGGTGAAGAATATCAGAATTGGCTGGAGTCATATCAAACCGTTGTTTTGCCGACAACTAACAAAATCTTGGCCATGTTTGAATATGCCAAGAGCGGTCACGATGAGGACGTTTCAGAATGAGTAAACACGACGATCAGGATGAAATCAACCTGGGTATGGAAGAGGTTGAGTTAGAAGAAGAAGCTATGGAAGAGGAAGTCTCCGGTCCCCAGGGCGATGTCGAACCTGAAGCGGAAGACGACATGGAAGACGAAGGTGGTTCACCCAATACCAATCCTAATGTTGAGCTCACTCGCCCATGTACGGGCCCTTCTAAACACGACTTCTCACGTGCGAACGAACACCTCAGTATCCTGAATGGTACGGTAGAAGATCTGAATAACCTGGCAGCCTCTTTACCTAATATCGATATCACTAAAGGTAAAAAAGCCGCCGACTGGATGAACGCAATTGAAGAAGGTACCAACTACCTGATGCGGGGTAATGCACTCCTGTCCACCCTGACGAAAGAATTGACACAGTGGAAGCAGGTGGTAGAAACAGAAGCAGGCGACCTCGCGGCTGGACGTCCTCGCTTGTCAGCTAATTCAGGTGGTGGTTACTTGACGGGTGAACGCGCCCTGATGAAGGCGTCGGCATTACTGGGTCTGGGTGCGATTGTTCAGATACCGCTTTGGCATACTGGTATTTGGGTCAGTATTAAAGCTCCGCAAGATGGTGCGCTGTTAGAGATGCAGCAACGACTGGCCAACGAAAAGATCACCCTGGGACGTATCACAAACGGGATGATCTATTCCAACACTTCAGTTTATGTCACCAGCTACCTGGTTAACTTCGTACTGCAACACGTTTACGATGCCACTGTGAAAGACATTTCGTCTGATCACCTTAAGAGCATCATTGATGTCCGTGACATCCCCACCCTGATTTGGGGTCTGGCCTGTGCAGTGTACCCTAACGGTTACCCTTATGCCCGTCCTTGTGTGAGTAAGAACGGTGAGTGCCAGGAAGTGGTGCGTGAAACACTTGCGTTGTCTAAACTGTCCTGGACGGATAACCGCGCCTTGACTAACTGGCAACGTAAACACATGACCAAGCGGAACACAAAGGCGTCTGAAGAAGACCTTAAGCGTTACCGTGACGAACATATCCGCAGTGGTCAGCGCCAGGTTAATATTACTGAAGAGCTGAAAGTAACCTTGGAAGCTCCGACGATCTCCCAGTATGAAGACTCCGGTTTTTCATGGGTAGACGGCATTGTGCGGATGTTGGAAGACTCACTCAATGTGTCACTCCAGGGTCAACAGCGTGATACGTATATCAGTGACCAGGCTCGTTTGACCAGTATGCGTCAATATGCACACTGGGTTTCAAAGATAGAATTGGGGGATGAAGAAACCGGCGATGACCGCGACACCATTGAAGAGCTGGTGGGTCTCTTGTCCTCTGATGAAACTATTTCCGATTCCTTCTTTACTGAAATTGGGAAGTTCATTGACGACTCTACGGTTTCGTTGATTGCAATCCCGAAATACACGTGTCCGTCCTGCGGTACAGAACAATCCGGTGACGATAGCAAACACCCCTTCTTGATCCCCATTGATGTTGCTCGGGTTTTTTTTACCCTACTCGACCAACGCATCAACAGGGGCCTAGCAAAATCGCGGATGTAAGACTCAACCTAGACAATGATGACGGTCACGTTGTCAATGCACGGTTTGGTTTATCCAAGGTCGGTGTTCGAGGGGAGTTAGACGAATTAATCGGGTCTGTGGAAAAGTTGGATTCCATTTCCGCACAGCTTGTATTGGGTGAGATTTATGACACCGAGTACGAGATTTGTGACCACGATGAACCTGGTCGCTCCCCGCTATCGTTGGTCGGGTTCCAGACAAAAGAAAACTACGCGGACTATGGTCCTTTACACCACATGGTGTATCGGTATCGTTTTTACGATGTCTATAAGCACTTTGGTCTGTCACTGACTGACTTTTTAGAACTCCCACGGGAATACACCGAATTGATATTCGATGTTATCTCCCATGAAAACCAGAAAAGTTCTAAAGACGTCGATGACGTCATGAAGGACATACGCGGGGTAGGTAAGAAATGACTATAGTGTACTGTGGGGAGGGTGACCTTTTCAAGAGTGATTGTCAGACCCTTACCTGTCCTGTGAATACCGTGGGTGTGATGGGAGCCGGTCTGGCGTTAGCCTTTAGGAATAGGGTACCTGGTTTATTTGAGTTCTATCAGGAAGCGTGTAAAGAAAAGCGTTTTAAAGTGGGGGACCTTCTAGTGTTCCCCATACCCGATACCGATAAACAGGTACTCTTATTCCCTACCAAAGCGTATTGGAGAAACCCATCCAAGATTGAATACGTGGAGAGTGGTTTAAAAACACTTAAAGAACAGTACAAAGAGCTGGGAATAAAGTCTCTGGCGATGGTCCCCATAGGGTGTGGTCGAGGTCAATTGGATTTCATACGTTGCGTGAAGCCGTTGATTTACCAACACTTGAAAGAGTTAGAGGTCGATGTTTCCATCCTCATTTCAAAAACCTATTGAAGGTGTAGTAGATGACGATAAAAATCAATTTGGTAGGTTTGGCTAAAGGGATTCAGAACTTCTTCGCACCTGAACACAAAAAGGGATGCGTGCGTTATTCGGGTGAACACGCGGAGAAACCTGTAGTCAACTGGGGGTGGTGTACCCAACTCGTACACAAGGATGATAACTTCATTGAGTTTTATGACGCAATGGGTGAGCTGTGGTATCAGAGATTTTACATTGATTGGGGGACAGTGCCCCACATCAAAGACTTGGATCACGAGATGCAACTTCTCTACATTGTCTGTCACGAATTCAAGAAGGATCGTTGTAAACAGATCGCCTTCTACGCCAGAACAGGGGATTACGTCACCGTGCGAGGGATGGAGAACTCCACGGGCGAGGTGTGGAAAATACTGATGGTGAAAAACCGATTGACCAATTGGACCCTTCGGAAGATTTATCAATCAGTACGACTTTAAGGGGAGGAAACTCCCCTTTTCTTTTCTATACCGTTTTAACTTTTTTTCAGATATATATTACTTACGTGAATTAACCTAAGTTCTAAGGAGAACTGCCATGTATTACTACGAAGGCGAATTGTTCGGTAGCCAATCTGGTGAACAATTCAATCAAGAGGCCGATATTCGGCTATTGGAGTCTCTTTTAAATGAAGAGAGTTTTCAACTACTGGATTCCAGGGACTACCCAATAGTTGTGTATGGTGAAAAAGGGGCCACGTTGGCAGGGGCGACTGTGGTTTCAAATGAGCCCGTCCTGTTTGTCAATAGTTTTTTCCTTGAAGACCTTATGGGGGACCCAGAAGAAGGCAAGATTAGATTGGAGCACGTACTGTTCCATGAATTTGTCCATATAGAGCAAATTGAGTCTAAACGACTGGAGATAGGTTCGGGGACTGGGATTGTCATTTGGGAAGGGAAAGAATTCGAATTATGTACGAATTCTAAAACCCTGGAATACTTTGAACAACCCTGGGAAAAAGAAGCGTATACCAGAGAACTCCAGTATACGGTTGACAAGGGTATGATACCCTCTTTTGAGGAGGGGTGGGAAGCGTTACTGGCACAATTTAAATGAGTCCCTCACGGGGCTCTTTTTTTTTCACCTAATAGTATAGAGTTTTTTATTTTTGACTTTACAGTAAAGGGTGATGATAATGGAGTTGGAAGGACTAACACTTTCAATGGAAGGTCGAGAACTTCTAGACCTGTCAAATGATGATGTGGTGGGGAACAGTGTTTATATTCTGTTGACCGACACTAAAACTCGGTTCTCGAAACTCAGTAAACTGATCACAGAAGCCCCCTATAACCACGTCTCCGTGGCGTTTGACCATTCCCTTAAGACGTTATATACATACGCGTTAATGAACGCAAACGGGATAAAAGGGGGTCTTAAACAGGAAACCTGGGAAGAGTTAGAAGGGGCCAATTACTCACTCTATGAAATTAAGGTGGGGATAGCCACCCTTAACAAGATGAAAAGTCGTGTTAAGGAACTGGAAGAGAATGCAGGTAACACCCGTTATAACCATTTAGGGTTAATCAACGCCATCTTTAAAAAAGAGTTATTCTCTTCCGACAAAGACAGTGTGATGTTTTGTTCACAGTTTGTGGTTGAACTCTTACGGTTCTCTGGGATAGAACTGTTTGAAGGTAAGTCCTCCAGTGTCATTACTCCGTATGAGTTAGTGAAAAGTAAGCTTTTACGGTTTGTTAAGCGAGGTAAGATAAAATAATGTTTGAACGTATGTTAATGTCCGCCCATCAGGGTGGAGGTAAATCGAGTCGCCCATATAACGTTTTTTTGGATTTTTATACTTATAAGGGGTTGGGGTTGAAGGAAACTATATGGGTACCCGGATGTGGTGACAACCAATCCGGAACACTTGGAAGCTTTAAGTTTAATTTTGGACAAGAACCTTTTTTAAACCCGCTCCCGCCCGGTTACCGACCTTATGATTATAACTATGATAGTGGGTTATGGGTTGGAGTAAGTCACCTAGCTGACGGGTTTGTTGCACCCCCCAACTTATACCAGGGTTATTACGATAAAGTGGTTACTTCGGGTAAGGTCTATTTCGAAGTGACGGTAGGGTCCCAAGTTGGGGCATCTAGTATACATATCGGCCCTAAGCGTTCTGGACCCATAGGATCATATTCCGCCAATGCATTACCT
>ERZ1673962.230-NODE-230-length-47264-cov-58.040903_pt1 | contig 47264 bp, 42 predicted proteins | sample MGYA00580188_ERZ1673962 | MGnify/ENA primary metagenome ERZ1673962 (study PRJEB41334, sample SAMN05608104) | rock metagenome | biome: terrestrial subsurface; feature: shale formation; material: shale | place: USA: Pennsylvania ... | reverse complement strand
TGCGGATGGTCAGCACCTGATCGACCGGATCCTGGACCACCAGTGCGGTGCCGGACAGCTTCGAAGGTGCGGTGACGCGATACTTGTAATACAGCAGCGTGTTGTTCAGCTCGCCCTGCGTCATGCCGTCACGGTTGTAGACGTAATAGACGTGGCGATCGCGCTTGATATAGGACGCCTTGCCGCCGATCACCACCGCCTGGTTGTTGATCATGTGGGTCTGGTCGCCCTTGTAATGCAGGATGTGGTTCCAGATCACCTCCATGCCGTCCTGCGGCAGCGGGAAGGGGATGCCCGATGCCGCGCCCTTGATGCCGTTACCGTTGGCGATCAGCTCGGCGCTCTGCGCGTTGAAGCGGGTCGCATCATAGATGCGCTGCGGCGCCGCAGCGCTTCGCCGAGTGGGAAATACGCGCAGGTAGAAGTCGGGATGACGCTCGAGCAGATCGCGCAGCCCGGCCGGAAGCAGCTCGGCATATTCGTTCAGGTTGCTCTGATCGACGCGATAGAGCGGTGTATCGCTGGCGAACGGATCGGGGTGATGCATGCCCGGCTGGTAGCCGGCCGGTGCTGTCACGCCACCGCTCCACGGCGGAATGGTACCGCTGGCATTACCGGCTCGCTCGGCGCCGAGCGGGGTAAGATCCGTGCCCAGGCGGGCTGCCTGCGTGGCGTCGACCTTGGCATACGCCGACGAAGCGGCACAGGCGGCCAGCAGCAGCGCTCCCAACTTTGCGTTCATCGTCTTCTCCCTGTGGATCGGACGACCGAGCGCTACCCTGCGGGCACCAGCTGCCGTCCGTGGCCTAAGTGTTGGATTGGCAACGAGGACATGGCCCCGCCTGCACCGCTTCTCCGGCGGCTGTGGTCGATCATTCGCAGCGCTGGAACTTTAGGTCCCAGACGCCATGCCCCAGTCGCTCACCGCGCCGCTCGAACTTGGTGATCGGGCGCTCCGGCGGGCGTGGCACGTAACGGCCGTCCTCGGCCAGGTTGCGGTAGCCGGGCGCAGCCATCATCACCTCGAGCATGTGCTCGGCATAGGGCTCCCAGTCGGTAGCCATGTGCAGCACGCCACCGATCTTCAGCTTCTGCCGCACCAGCTCGGCAAATGCCGGCTGCACGATGCGCCGCTTGTGGTGACGGCTCTTGTGCCAGGGGTCGGGGAAGAACAACAGCACCCGATCAAGGCTGGCGTCGGCGACGCATTCACGCAGCACTTCCAGCGCATCGCAACTGTAGACCCGCACGTTTTGCAGATTTTGTGACAGAAGTCCGCTGAGCAGCGCACCGACACCCGGCTTGTGCACCTCGACGCCGATGAAGTCCTGATCGGGCGCTGCCGCCGCCATTTCCAGGGTCGAGTGCCCCATGCCGAAACCGATCTCGAAGGTCCGCGGGGCCTGACGTCCGAATACCTGGTCGAAGTCGAGCCGGCCGTCGCTCAGCTCCAGGCCGAACCTGGGCCAACCCAGCTCCAGCCCGCGCTGCTGGCCGAGGGTGGTGCGCCCGGCTCGCATCACAAAGCTCTTGATGGTGCGCATGCGCGGCGCAGCGTCAGCCGGTTGCTGCGCCTGTTGGGTTTCATCGGTCATGAACGGCATCCTGAAATGAACGAAGCCGACTCCACAGTCGGCTTCAGGGTCAAGCATCGGCAGTGCGCACGCACCGCCGAGGGGTCAGCGGATCAGCCCTTCCAGCGGCGACGAGGCGCTGGCATAGAGCTTCTTCGGCATGCGTCCGGCGAGATAGGCCAGACGCCCCGCCTCGATCGCATGCTTCATCGCACGCGCCATCAACACCGGGTTCTGCGCATGGGCGATGGCGCTGTTCATCAGCACCGCCTCGCAGCCGAGTTCCATGGCGATGGTGGCGTCCGAAGCGGTGCCGACACCGGCATCGACAAGGACCGGTACGGTCGCCTCTTCGAGGATGATGCGCAGGTTGTACGGATTGCAGATGCCCAGCCCGGTGCCGATCAGGCCGGCCAGCGGCATCACCGCGATACAGCCCATCTCGGCGAGCTGGCGCGCGATGATCGGGTCGTCGCTGGTATAGACCATGACGTCGAAGCCGTCCTTGATCAGCACCTCGGCGGCCTTGAGGGTCTCGATGACGTTGGGGAACAGGGTCTTCTGGTCGGCCAGCACTTCCAGCTTGACCAGCTTGTGCCCATCGAGCAGCTCGCGCGCCAGGCGGCAGGTCCGCACCGCCTCTTCGGCGGTATAGCAACCGGCAGTGTTCGGCAGGATGGTGTAGCGCTCCGGCGAAATGACGTCGAGCAGGTTCGGCTCGCCCGGGTTCTGGCCGATATTGGTGCGGCGCACCGCCACCGTGACGATTTCGGCGCCGGACGCCTCGATCGCGGTGCGGGTCTCTTCCAGGTCCTTGTACTTGCCGGTACCGACCAGCAGACGCGATTCATAGGTCCGGCCGGCCAGGATAAAGGGCTTGTCGTGCGCAACTGCGCTCATCGGGAATTCCTCGTTCGGACGTTGCGGGAAGCGACTGGGTCGCCGGGACTGCGGGCTGCGCGGCGCTCAACCGCCGCCGATGGCATGGACCACTTCGACGCGGTCACCTGCCTTCAGGCGCGTTGTGCCGTGCTCGCTACGCGGAACGATGTCCAGATTCAGTTCCACTGCAAGCCGGCGACCGCTCAGCTCCAGCCGCTCGAGCAGATCAGCGACGCTCTGGTCGTCGGGCAGCTCGTAGGGTTCGCCATTCAAGTGAATCTGCATGGGGATCGCCGCCATCGATTGGGGGTCGGGCATTCTAGCCCGAACCTCATCCACGACCAAGGCAAAGGCGCCGGGCTGTTGCTGGCCGGCTAGCGGAGCCGCCAGCCGGCCAGCAGCAGGCAGAACCAGCCCACCATGAAGGCGACGCCCCCGATGGGCGTGACGATGCCGAGCTTGCCTACCCCGGTCAGGGTCAGCAGATAGAGGCTACCGGAGAACAGCAACACGCCGAGGGCGAACGACCAGCCGGCTGCAACCGGCAAACGCCCCGGCAGGTGGCGCGTCAGCAGCGCGACACCGAGCAGCGCCAGCGCATGGACCAGCTGGTAGAGCACGGCGGTCTGAAATATCGCCAGGTATTCGGCAGTCAGCCGGGCGCGCAGACCATGCGCGGCAAACGCGCCAAGGGCGACGCCGGTCAGTCCATAGAAGGCAGAGATCAGCAGGAACGGACGAATCATGACAGGCAACGTGAGCGGGCCGAGGAGGCCGCTATAATGCCCGCTCCTCCCGCCGCCGACCAAGCGCCCATGCTTCGCTCCCTCCTGCACCGCCTACTCAAGCTGCTGTTCTGGTCCGCCGCGCTGTCGGCCCTGCTGGTGCTCGCGCTGCGCTGGGTGGCCCCGCCGTTCACGGCACTGATGATCGAGCGCAAGGTGCAGTCATGGGTCTCCGGCCCGAGCATCGACCTGGAGCGCCAGTGGCGCCCCTGGAAAGAACTGCCGGACGACCTGAAGATGGCGGTGATCGCCGCCGAGGATCAGAAGTTCGCCGAGCACTGGGGCTTTGACTTCGCCGCGATCCATGCGGCCCTGCAGCACAACCAGGCCGGCGGCTCGCTACGCGGAGCCAGCACGCTGAGCCAGCAGGTGGCCAAGAACCTGTTTCTCTGGTCGGGCCGCAGTTGGTTGCGAAAGGGCCTGGAGGCCTGGTTCACGGCGCTGATCGAGCTGCTGTGGCCGAAGCAGCGCATTCTCGAGGTCTATCTCAACAGTGTTGAATGGGGCGACGGCATCTTTGGCGCCGAAGCAGCCGCGCGCCAACATTTCGGCCGCGGGGCGCCCTATCTGTCGGCACGCCAGGCCAGCCTGCTCGCCGCCGTGCTGCCCAACCCGCGCAGCTGGAACGCCAGCCGGCCGACCCGCTACATCGAGCGCCGGGCCAGTTGGATCCGCCAGCAGGTTCGCCAGCTAGGCGGTAGCGACTACCTGCGACGCCTTGACCCAGCCGATGGATGACCGACGGCAACAAAGGCGTGACGCAGTTCATTGAAAATCCATCTATCATTGTGCCGTTTGCACGGCCGCTCGGGCCGCTGCGTGTCCCGCCGGGCGGGGCCTTCATGAAGTACCGGTGACCGGTTTTGAAGATGAACAAGCATCTGCTGCGGCTCAGCCTCGGCTATTTCGCACTCTCCATGCTCTGGCTGCTGTTCAGCGACCCGCTGCTGCATTGGCTGCTGCAGGACGACGATAGCGCCTACCTCTGGCAGCTCGGCAAGGGCACGCTGTTCATTGTGCTCACCAGCTGCATGCTCTATGTGCTCGAACGCCGTCACCTGGGGCGCCTGGCCGCAGAGCAGAAGGCGCTGCGCCTGAAGGAATGCAGCCTGCGCCAGGCGGCTGCGGTGTTCGACAGCACCCTCGAGGGCGTGCTGGTCACCGACCATCGCCAGCACATCATCCATGTGAATCCCGCATTCAGCCGCATCACCGGCTATTCCATCGAGGAAGTGCTGGGCAAGACACCCCGGCTGTTCGCTTCGGGCAAGCACGACCCCGATTTCTACCGCGAGATGTGGCGGATCCTGCAGAAGGACGGCGCCTGGAGCGGCGAGATCTGGAACCGGCGCAAGAGCGGCGAGGTATACCCGCAGTGGCAGAACCTGCGCTGCATCTATGACGAAGCTGGTCAGATCAGCCACTTCGTTGCGGTGTTCTCCGACCTGTCCGCACTCAAGCGCTCGCAGGACGAGCTCGACCAGCTGGCGCACTACGATCCGCTGGTCCGGCTGCCCAACCGCCTGCTGTTCAGCGAGCGGGCAACGCAGAGTCTGGAGCGCGCCCGGGCGAGCCGGCGCAGCGGCGCGCTGCTGCTGATCGACCTGGACCATTTCAAGGACATCAACGAAAGCCTCGGCCACAACCTCGGCGATGCCCTGCTGCAGGCCGTGGCGCGCCGCCTGGAGGAATTCGTCCAGCCCGGCATGACGCTGGCGCGACTGGGCGGTGACGAATTCGCCATCCTTCATGAAGACTGCAGCGCCGACCAGGCCGCCGCCCTCGCCTTGCATGTGCTCGATGCGCTCAACCTGCCGTTCGAGCTGCAGCAGCGCAACCTGTTCACCAGCGCCAGCATCGGCATCGTGCAATACCCCAACGACGTCCGCGACGTCGAGCAGCTGATGCGCAACGGTGACTCGGCACTGTTCAAGGCCAAGGGCAGCGGACGCTCGACCTACGCGTTCTACAGTCAGGAGCTGACCAGCCTGGCGCAACAGCGCGTCGAGCTGGCCACCGCCCTGCGCCAGGCCCTCGAGCAGCACCAGCTACGCGTGCACTACCAGCCGATCTATCATCTGGCCACCGGCCGCATTCAGGGGTTCGAGGCGCTGGTGCGCTGGGAACACCCGCAGCACGGCCATGTGTCACCCGCGCTGTTCATTCCGATGGCCGAGGAAAACGGTCTGATCGGAGCCATCGACCGCTGGGTGCTGGAGCAGGCCTGCCGACAGATGCGCCAGTGGCGTGCCCAGGGTCGCCCCGTCGAGTTCGTTGCGGTGAACATTTCCAGCCGCCTGTTCGGCCTTGGCGAGCTCGACCTGCAGGTCGCCACGACGCTGGCTGAAACCGGCCTGGAAGCCCGCTATCTCGAACTCGAAATCACCGAGAGCGCCGTGATGCAGGATCCGGACGCCGCCATCGAGCTCCTGCACCGCTTGCGACAACTCGGGGTGCGGCTGGCCATCGACGACTTCGGCACCGGCTACTCCTCGCTGCTGCGGCTCAAGCGCATGAACGTGCACAAGCTGAAGATCGACCAGGGCTTCGTCTCCGGCCTGCCGGATGACCGCGAGGATGCCGCGATCACCCGTTCGGTGATCGGCCTGGCGCACAACCTGGGGCTGAAGGTGGTCGCCGAGGGCATCGAGCAGGCCGGACAGGCGCGCTTCCTCCTCGAGCAGCACTGCGATTACGGCCAGGGCTTCGGCCTGGCGCGCCCCTGCGCCGCCGAGGCGATCGACTGGCAACGCGAACTCATGCCCTATGGCCAGCATGAACGCCAGCATTGCTCGTAACGCCGGTATCAATGGCCCGGGACCGCGGGTAAGCTAGGTGGCACCGCCACGCTGACGTGTCCCCGACCCCGTGGTAGCGGGCCATGATCGAGCCGTAATCCCTCGCGCCCAGCGGCGCCCAGCAGTGAAGGCCATGAGCGACCCTGCCATCGATCCAAGCCCGATACCGGGCCTCAAGCAGTTGTTCGACTGGCGCAACGGCGTTGCCTGGCTGGTGCTGGTTTTCACGCTGCTGGTCCAGCTGGTGCTGTTTCAGCATTTCCAGAACCGCGAAGTGCGCGCAGCACGCCAGCAGTTCCATATGCTCAGCGAAAAGGTCACCGAGTCCATTCGCAAGCGCCTGCTCGATCACGAACAAATCCTGCTCGGCGGCGCCGGGCTGTTCGATGCGAGCGGCACGGTCAGCCGCGAGCAGTGGCGTCTCTATGTGCAGCGCCTGCAGCTGGCCGATCATTATCCCGGTATCCAGGGGGTCGGCTTCAGCCGCGCGATCCGCCCCGAGGAGCTGGAGGCGCACGAGCGTCGGGTGCAGCAAGAAGGGCTTGCCGAGTACGCCGTTCACCCGCCCGGACAGCGACCGCTGTACACCTCGATCGTCTACCTGGAACCGCTCACCGCACGCAATCGCGCCGCGCTGGGCTTCGACATGTATTCCGACCCGGCACGCCGCCAGGCCATGCAGCGCGCGGCCGAGCAAGGCCTGACGAGCATCACCGACAAGGTCACGCTGGTCCAGGAAACCCACGGCAAGACTCAGGCCGGTGTGTTGCTCTACGTGCCGGTCTATCAGCAGGGCATGCCGCTGGGCAGCCCGGAGCAGCGTATGCAGGCGCTCAAGGGCTTCGTCTACAGCCCTTATCGCGTCGGCAATCTGGTCAACGGCATCCTGCGCAACATGGACCTGCCGCTGCAGCTGAACATCTATGCGGGCCAGGGCGAGCGGCCCGAGAAGCGTATCTTCGCCTCCGACGAAGGCCGCACTCCGGCGCTCGGGCAATACAGCGAGCTGCAGCAGCTGCGGGCCTATGGCCAGGTGTGGACGCTGCGCATGACCAGCCTGCCGGAATTCGACGCACGTTTTCACGGCAACTGGGGCACGCTGGTGCTGCTCAGCATCGGCATGAGCCTGTTGCTGTTCTTTCTCACCGCCTCGCTGGCGCTGCGTCACCGCCGCGCCAAGGCGCTGGCCGAGCGCATGACGCAAACGATCCGGCGCAGCAAACACGACCTGCGGCTGAGCGAAGAGCGCCTTTCACTCGCCCTGAAGGGCAGCAATGACGGGCTCTGGGACCTCAATCTGGAAGCCGGCACGCTGTACGCTTCCGCACGCGCCTGGGAGATGCTCGGTTACCGTGCCGAGGAATTCCCCTGCGACCTGCGGCTGTGGGAGCGCTTCGTGGTTGCCGAAGACCTGCCCCACGAGCGTGCACGGCTGGCCAGGACGATGCTGTCGCAGATCGATCATTTCACCGACGAACTGCGCCTGCAGCACAAGAGCGGGCGCATCGTTCCGGTGCTGCTGCGTGGCTATATCCAGCGCGACGCCGATGGCCAGGCCCAGCGCATCACCGGCACCGTGATGGACCTGACCGAACGCAAACGCATCGAGCAACTGAAGAATGAGTTCGTCTCGACGGTCAGCCACGAGCTGCGTACGCCACTGACCTCCATTACCGGCGCGCTCGGCCTGATCAACGGCGGCGCACTCGGCAAGGCGCCTCCGGCCATGCAGCAGATGCTGGAGATCGCCTACCGTAACAGCGTGCGCCTCGGCCACCTGATCAACGATCTGCTGGACATGGAGAAGATCGCCGCCGGCAAGATGACCTTCGACCTGCGCGAACATCGCCTGCCGCAACTGCTCGAAGAAGCACTGACCAGCACTCAGGGCTTCGCCGAACAGCACGGGGTGCGCTGTACGCTCGAGCCGGTGCCGGACGTGCGCGTCTGGGTCGACGGCCTGCGCCTGCAGCAGGTGCTGAGCAACCTGCTTTCCAATGCCATCAAATTCACCCATCAGGGCGGCGAGGTCCGCGTGCATACCCGGCACGGCGACGGCCGTATCCGCGTCTGCGTAACCGACCAGGGCCCTGGCATCCCGGACAGCTTTCGCAGCCAGGTCTTCACCAAGTTCGCCCAGGCGGACTCTTCGGACAGCCGTACCAAGGCCGGCACCGGGCTCGGCCTGGCGATTACCAAAGAGCTCGTCGAGCGCATGGGCGGCAGCGTCGGTTTCGACAGCGAGGAGGGCCGTGGCTCGACCTTCTGGTTCGAACTGCCGATTCAGCCGGCGATGGCCAGCGAATCGCCGGAGCAAGGTGATCGCCCGCGTCTGCTGGTTGTCGAGGATGAGCCCGACACCGGCCGCCTGCTGCACCTGATGCTCAGCGAGGGGGGCTATGCGGTCGACCGCGTGCAGAGCCTGGAGCAGGCCCGCGAGTGCCTGGCCAAGGTTCGCTATCAGGCGATGACGCTCGATCTGCACCTGCCCGATGGCAGCGGCCGGCAGTTTCTCGAGGAGATCCGCGCCAACCCGGCGCTAACGGCCCTGCCGGTCGTGGTGATCTCGGCAGCGGCACAGGTCGAGGTGTCCGCTCCGGCCGCGCATCTGTTCTGGCTGCACAAGCCGATCAGCAGCGCGCAGCTGCTCGATACCCTGCAGGCCGCGATCGCCAGCGCCACGCCGGATTGAGCAACACGGCGCACGCCGAACCACGGAAACGAAAACGCGGAGCCTGCACAGGGCAGGCTCCGCGTTCTGGTCGTTGCCGCAATCTCAGGCCTGGATGCAGCCCTTGAGCTTGTTCATCGCGTTCTTTTCAAGCTGACGAATACGCTCGGCGGAGACGTTGTACTTGGCGGCCAGATCATGCAGCGTCGCCTTCTCCTCGCTCAGCCAGCGCTGCTGGAGGATGTCGCGGCTACGCTCGTCCAGGCCTTCCAGCGCTTCGTGCAGGCTGGCCGAAGAGCTGTCGCTCCAGTCGGCGTCCTCGAGCTGGCGCGCCGGGTCGTAGCGCTGGTCTTCGAGGTAGTGGGACGGCGACTGGTAGGCGCTGTCATCGTCCGCATCGTCCAGCGGGTCGAAGGCCATGTCGTGACCGCTGAGACGGCCTTCCATCTCGCGCACCTCGCGCGGTTCGACTCCCAGGCTGTCGGCGACGCGGTTGACCTCGTCATTGCTGAGCCAGGCCAGGCGCTTTTTCTGGCTGCGCAGGTTGAAGAACAGCTTGCGCTGCGCCTTGGTCGTGGCGACCTTGACGATGCGCCAGTTACGCAGGATGAATTCGTGGATCTCGGCCTTGATCCAGTGCACCGCGAAGGAGACCAGACGCACGCCCATCTCGGGATTGAAGCGCTTGACCGCTTTCATCAGTCCGACGTTGCCTTCCTGGATCAGGTCGGCCTGGGCCAGCCCGTAGCCCGAGTAGCTGCGAGCGATGTGGACGACGAAGCGCAGGTGCGCAAGGACCATCTGCCGAGCGGCCTCGAGGTCCTGATGATAGAAGAGGCGCTCAGCCAGCTCGCGCTCCTGCTCGACGGTAAGCAGCGGCAGGCTGTTTACGGTCTGCACGTAGGCCTCGAGATTGGCTCCCGGGACCAGGGCGTGAACAGGTTGCAGAGAAGTTGTCATGGCAGTTCCTCCAGATGTGAAGCTGCTGCAGTGTAGCACTGGGCCCTATGACTGCAAGGGCTGTGGATAAGTTCCCACAACCCCCGGAAAAAGGCCTTTCAAAACATAAAATTAGCCTACCGCGGCGCCAGCTCGCTGAGGTGCCGCGCGACCGCCAGCCAGGCGCCGATGTAGCCCAGCAGCACGGCACCGACCACCAGCGACAACGCGTCGCCGGCGGGCACGCCGGCCAGCCCGAAATCGCTGCCATAGAGCCCGGCGAGCCGCACCACCGCCTCGTTCAGCCAGCCCAGGCCGTAAGCCAGCAGGCCCCAGGCGATCAACCCGGCGCCCAGGCCGTAGATCGCCCCCATGTAGAGAAACGGTCGACGCACGTAACCATCGGTCCCACCGACGAGCTTGACCACCTCGATCTCGGTGCGACGGTTCTCGATATGCAGGCGGATGGTATTGCCGATCACCAGCAGCAGCGTGGCCACCAACAACAGGGTCAGACCAAAGACGAAGCGGTCGCCGAGCTTGAGGATCGCCGTCAGCCGCTCGACCCAGAGCAGATCGAGCTGTGCCTGTTCGACGCCAGGCAGCTCGGCCAGGCTCTGGCGCAGGGCCTCGAGCTTTTCCTTGTCGATTTCCTTCGGCGTCACCAGCACCGAGCCGGGCAGCGGATTATCCGGCAGCTCCCTGAGCGCCTCGCCGATACCCGACAGCTGCTGGAATTCCTCGAGCGCGGCGTCACGACTGATCCACTGCGCCTCAGCCACGTCCGGCATCGCGGCGATCTCGTCGCGCAGGCGCTCGCCCGCGGCGGCGTCGACATCCAGCTTGAGGAACACCGAAATCTGCGCGGCGCGCTGCCAGGAGCCGCCCAGCCGCTCGACGTTGTCGAGCAGCAACGCCAGGCCCATCGGCAGGCTCAGCGCGACGGCCATGACCAGGCAGGTGAAAAAACTGCCGATCGGCTGCTTGAGCAGGCGCCCCAGGCTATCGACGAGGCTGGCGCGGTGGCTCTCCAGCCAGGCATGGAACAGCGTCTTGAAATCCGGCTCGTCGTGTTTCGCTTCGACTTTCTTGACCGAGCCACCGACACGCTCGGCCGTGCTCGGGTTGGCTTTGGCGTCGTTCTTGCGGGATGCGCTCATCGGCCGGCCTCCCCGTCGCCGATCAGGCGACCACGTTGCAGGGTCAGCATGCGGTGACGCATGCGCGCGATCAGGGCCAGGTCGTGGCTGGCGATCAGCACGGTGGTACCGAGACGGTTGATGTCCTCGAACACACCCATGATTTCCGCCGCCAGACGCGGATCGAGGTTACCGGTCGGTTCGTCGGCCAGCAGCAGCGCCGGCCGGTGCACCACCGCGCGGGCGATGCCGACGCGCTGTTGCTGGCCGGTGGAGAGATCCGCGGGAAACTGCAGCGCCTTGTCCTTGAGGCTGACGCGCTCGAGCGCGGTCATCACCCGCTGGCCGATCTCGCGCTTGTTCAGCCCGAGAATCTGCAGCGGCAGGGCGACGTTGTCGAACACCGTGCGGTCGAACAGCAACTGATGATTCTGGAACACCACGCCGATCTGCCGGCGCAGAAAGGGGATCTGCGCGGTGGTGATGCGCGACAGATCCTGCCCGGCCAGCAGCAGCTTGCCGCTGGTCGGGCGCTCCATGGCCAGCAACAGACGCAGCAAGGTGCTCTTGCCCGCGCCGGAATGCCCGGTCACGAAAAGGAACTCGCCCCGCTGCACATGGAACGACAGCTCATGCAGCCCGACGTGGCCGTTGGGATAGCGCTTGCCGACCTGTTCGAAGCGGATCATCGCTCGTCCTGACCGAACAGAGCCTTGACGAAGGCATCGGCCTCGAAAGTGCGCAGGTCGTCGATCCCTTCACCGACGCCGATGTAGCGGATGGGCGTGCCGAACTGTTTGGCCAGCGCGAAGATCACGCCGCCCTTGGCCGTGCCGTCGAGCTTGGTCAGGGCGATGCCACTGAGCTCGACCGCCTGGTTGAACTGGCGGGTCTGGTTGATCGCGTTTTGCCCGGTGCCGGCGTCGAGCACCAGCAGCACTTCATGGGGCGCGGTCTCGTCCAGCTTGCCGATCACCCGGCGCACCTTCTTCAGCTCCTCCATGAGGTTGTCCTTGGTATGCAGACGACCGGCGGTATCGGCGATCAGCACGTCGATGCCGCGCGCCTTGGCCGCCTGCACCGCATCGAAGATGACCGAGGCGGAATCGGCGCCGGTATGCTGGGCAATCACCGGAATACGGTTGCGCTCGCCCCAGACCTGCAGCTGCTCGACTGCCGCGGCGCGGAAGGTATCGCCGGCGGCGAGCATGACCTTCTTGCCTTCGTTCTGCAGCTTCTTGGCAAGCTTGCCGATGGTGGTGGTCTTGCCGACGCCGTTCACCCCGACCACGAGGATCACGTAGGGCTGCTTGGCGCCATCGACGACCAGCGGCTGCTCGACCGGGCGCAGCAGCCCGGCGAGTTCTTCCTGCAGCGCTCGATACAGCGCGCCGCTGTCGGCCAGCTCCTTGCGCGAGACCCGGCGGGTCAGGTTCTGCATGATCGCGCCAGTCGCCTCGACGCCGACGTCGGCGGTCAGCAGGCGTGTTTCCAGCTCTTCGAGCAGGTCGTCATCGATCGCCTTCTTGCCAAGGAACAGACTGGCCATGCCCTCGCCGATGCTGGCGCTGGTCTTGGACAGGCCCTGGCGCAAACGGGCGAAGAAGCCCAGTCGGGTCGGCGCAGCGGGTTCCGGTGCTGCAGCGGTCGGCTGCGTGGGCTCGGCACTCGGTACAGGCTCAGGCTCAGGCTCGGGGAGCTGCACCGAGGGCGGCTCGACCGGCTCAGGGGCGGGCTCATGCACCGGCGCTTCGTGCGCCTCGGCCAGTTGCTCGCGCTCCGTTTGCTCGGCTTCGCGGTCGGGCTCATCGGCCAGTGGCTGGCTCTCTTCCGGCGGTTCGGTCGCCGGCGGCTCGGCGGCAGGCGTCTGCGGCTTCTTGCGCAACCAGCCGAACAGCCCTTTCTTTTCGCCGGCCTCGGCCGGCGTCTTCTTGTCGTCGTTTGAACCAAACATGCAGACGGTATTCTCAAGGGGGCGTTACGCCGGCAGCCACGCCGCCGGCCGGACGGGGGCTTATCCTAGCACCTACCCGAGCGCCTGCGCCAAAGGCGCCCGAGCCGCGACAGGCCGCCGCGGCAGGCCGCTTCGACCAGCGGCTTTGCCTGGTCGGCGCAGCTCAGTACCATGGCCGCGTGCTGGCGTCGGCACACGGTCTACGCCATCGAATCCGGAATCTTCTGCATGTTCCCGACATTCCGCCGCGCTGCGGCACTGCTGCTCATCGCGCTGCATCTTCCGCTGGCTTCGGCCGCGGACAGCCAGCCCACTCACGAATTCTTCCTCGACAATGGTCTGAAGGTCATCGTGCGCGAAGACCACCGCGCACCGGTCGTCGTCTCCCAGCTCTGGTACAAGGTCGGCTCGAGTTACGAGAGCGCCGGGCTGACCGGCCTGTCCCACGTGGTCGAGCACATGATGTTCAAGGGCAGCGCCAAGCTGGGCCCGGGCGAGGCCTCGCGCATCCTGCGCGAGCTGGGTGCCGAGGAAAACGCCTTTACCAGCAACGACTACACCGCCTACTACCAGGTGCTGGCCCGCGACCGCCTGCCGGTCGCCTTCGAGCTGGAGGCCGACCGCCTGGCCAGCCTGCGCCTGCCACCGGAGGAGTTCGAGCGCGAGATCGAAGTGATCAAGGAAGAACGGCGCCTGCGCACCGATGACAAACCCAGCGCGCTGGCCTTCGAGCGCTTCAAGACGATCGCCTACCCGTCCAGTGACTACCGCAACCCGACGATCGGCTGGATGAGCGACCTGCAGCGCATGACCGTCGACGACCTGCGCACCTGGTACGAGAAATGGTACGCACCGAACAACGCCACCCTCGTGGTGGTTGGCGATGTGACCGCTGAGGAGGTCAGGACCCTGGCCGAGCGCCATTTCGGCCCGGTGGCCCGCCGCGAGATTCCCACCGCCAAGGCTCCGCTGGAGCTTGACGAGCCCGGCGAGCGGCGCCTGACGCTGCATCTGCGCACGCAGCTGCCGAGCCTGCTGATGGCCTTCAACGTGCCCAGCCTGTCCACCGCGGAAAACCCGCGGCAGGTGCATGCACTGCGCCTGATCGCCGCCCTGCTCGACGGCGGCTACAGTGCGCGCCTGGCCGAAACCCTCGAGCGCGGCGAGGAGCTGGTGACCAGCGCCTCGGCCTGGTACGACGCCTATACCCGCGGCGACAGCCTGTTCGTGCTCAGCGCCACGCCCAACCTGCAGAAGGGCCACGATCTCGAGGCGGCCGAAGCCGGACTCTGGCGCCAGCTCGAGCGCCTGCAGCAGACGCCGCCGAGCCCCGATGAGCTCGAACGGGTGCGCGCGCAGGTCATCGCCGGCCTGGTCTACGAGCGCGATTCGATCACCCAGCAGGCCACCACCATCGGCCAGCTGGAAACCGTTGGCCTGTCCTGGCGGCTGATGGACGACGAGCTCGCCGCACTCGAGGCGGTGACGCCGCAGGACATCCAGCAGGCGGCGCGCCACTATTTCACCCGCTCGAGAATGAGCGTTGCCCACGTATTGCCGGAACAAGGCCTCGAGCAGAAGGAAAGCCAAGATGAATAAGCCAAGCCTGTGGCCGCGCGGCGCCATCGCCCTGCTGCTGGCAGCCTGTCTCGGCCTGTCCGCCTGTGACCAGGCGACCGGCACGAACGCACCGCTGGCGGTCGCTCAGCCCGCCGAATCGGCCAGCACGCCCACCGCGCCGGTCAAAGAGGCGGAAGACGCCAGCAAGGCCGTCGACGCGGCCGAGCCTCGCCTGGAAACGCTCGAGCAGCTGAGCGACAAGCCCCTGGCGCGGCGGCATCTGGACATCCAGACCTGGCGGACCGCCGAAGGCGCCAAGGTGCTCTTCGTGCGCGCGCCCGAGCTACCGATGTTCGACATGCGCCTGACCTTCGCCGCCGGCAGCGCGCAGGACGAAGGCACGCCTGGCCTGGCGCTGCTGACCAACGCGATGCTCAACGAAGGGATCGAAGGCAAGGACGTCAGCGCCATTGCCCGCGGTTTCGAGGATCTGGGCGCCGACTTCAGCAACGGTGCCTACCGTGACATGGGTGTCGTCGGGCTGCGCAGCCTGAGCGCGCCGGACAAGCGCGACGCCGCGCTGGCACTGTTCAGCCAGGTGGTCGGCAAGCCGACCTTCCCGGAGGATTCGCTGCAACGGATCAAGAACCAGCTGCTGGCCGGCTTCGAACTGCAGAAGCAGAACCCCGGCAAGCTGGCCAGCCTGGAGCTGTTCGCCCAGCTCTATGGCGACCATCCCTACGGCCACCCCAGCGAAGGCACCGCCGAATCGATCCCGGCGATCAGCACCGAGCAGCTGCGCGCCTTTCACCAGCGCGCCTACGCCGCCGGCAACCTGGTGATCGCGCTGGTCGGCGATCTCAGCCGGGAGCAGGCCGAGGCGGCCGCGGCCCAGGTCTCCGCCGCGCTTCCGCAAGGCCCGGCGCTGCCGGCGACCGCGGCGCCGAGCGAGCCGCAACCGGGTAAACGGCATATCGAGTTCCCGTCCAACCAGACCCACCTGATGCTCGCCCAGCTCGGCATCGCGCGTGGCAACCCCGACTACGCCGCGCTGTACCTGGGCAACCAGATTCTCGGCGGCGGCGGCTTCGGCACCCGACTGATGGAAGAAGTGCGCGAGAAGCGCGGGCTGACCTATGGCATCTATTCGGGATTCAGCCCGATGCGTGCCGCAGGGCCTTTCATGATCAGCATGCAGACGCGCGCCGAACTCACCGACGGCTCGCTGCAGCTGGTTCAGCAACTGGTGCGCGACTATCTGGCCAAGGGGCCGAGCGAGGCGGAACTCGAGCGCGCCAAGCGCGAGGTCGCCGGAAGCTTCCCGCTGTCCACCGCGAGCAACGCCGATATCGTCGGCCAACTGGGCAGCATCGGCTTCTACGACCTGCCGCTGACCTACCTTGAAGACTTCATGGAGCAGGTCCAGGCCCTGACGGTCGAACAGGTCAGCCAGGCAATGCGCAAGTATCTGAGCGCCGATGACTTCGTCATCGTCACCGCCGGCCCGAGCGTGGCGCAGCAGCCGCTGCCGCCGCCCACCGACCACCCTGCTGAACGACCCAGCGCAGTTCCGGAGCACTGATGGCCAACCCACCCGTACGCCCCTCCGCCCATGGCGGCAAGGGCCAGCTTCGCATCATCGGCGGCGAATGGCGCTCGCGGCGCTTCGCGTTTCCGGACGCCGACGGGCTGCGGCCGACGCCCGACCGGGTGCGCGAGACGCTGTTCAACTGGCTGATGCCCTACCTGTCAGGAGCGCGCGTGCTGGATCCTTTCACCGGCAGCGGCGCGCTCTATCTCGAGGCACTGTCACGCGGTGCCGGAATGGCCCTGGCGCTGGACACCAATGCCAACGCCATCGCCAGCCTGCGCAAGCACCTGGACACGCTCAACTGTGGCAATGGCCAGTTGCTGCAGAGCGATGCCCTGCGCTATCTGGAAACCCAGGCCGCGACCCCGTTCGACCTGGTCTTTCTCGACCCGCCGTTCAACAAGAACCTGCTGCTGCCGGCCTGCGAGCTGCTCGAAGGCAAGGGCTGGCTGGCCGAGCGCGCCTGGATCTACACCGAAAGCGAGGCGGCGCCGTCGGCACTCGGCCTGCCTGCCAACTGGCGGCTGCACCGCGAGAAAAAGGCCGGCAAGGTGTATTACGCGCTGTGGGAGCGCAACGCCGCCTAGTAGAAATCCACCGTCTGCCCGGCACGGTCGAAAGCAGCGAAGCGACCCACGCTGCCGCTCTCGATGGACGCGACCATCGCCTCGAGGGGTGCCTGCGCATCCTCGCTGCCCGGCGTCAGCCCCCCCACGCCGGGTAGCGCGGCGGCGAACACCAGGTCCCAGGCCTGCCCGGTGCGTTGCGACTCGGCCAGCAGCACGGCGAAGCTCTCCAGCTCCTCCGGCAGCTTGTCCACGCAGAGCACCGGGCGCAGCGAGCCGCCGCCGCCCTCGGCGAACCGTTCGCGCTCGGCGGCGCTGGCATCATCGGGCAATTCCGCCACGGCGAAGACGAACAGCAACCGCTGCGGCTCGGTCTGCTGGCGGGCGGCGTGCAACAGGTGATCGAAGGAGCAAGGCATCGTGAGTGTTCCCGAGCGTTTCTGGCCAGCCGACACTCTCGGACGGCCCGCCAGGCTTGACCATATCCCCAAAGGCATATGCCCTGCCCACGGCCGTGCATTCAGCGAGTGCATGGCCCTTGCGACGCGACCGGCGGCGGCTTAGCTTCGTGCCATGAACGCCATGCAAGCCCCCGCAGAGCTCCCGTTTCAGCCCGCCTGGTGGCTGCCGGGGCCGCACCTGCAGACGCTATGGAACCCCTTCTTCCGCCGTGCACCGCAACTGGCGCGGCGGCGCGAGCGGCTGTGGCTGGCCGATGGCGACTTCATCGACCTCGACTGGCACGGCCCGCACGACGCGCAGGCCCCGCTGGCGCTGGTGCTGCACGGGTTGACCGGCTCGTCCAGCTCGCTATACGTGCTCGGCCTGCAGCAACAACTGGCCGCACAGGGCTGGGCCAGCGTCGCGATCAACTGGCGCGGCTGCTCGGGCGAACCGAATCTACTGCCGCGCGCCTATCATTCCGGCGCCAGCGACGATCTCGCCGAAGTGATTGGGCATCTGCAGGCCAGCCGACCCATGGCGCCGCTGCATGCGGTGGGCTACTCGCTGGGTGGCAACGTGCTGCTCAAATACCTCGGCGAAACGGGTGCCAGTTGCCCGCTGCGCAAGGCGGCGGCGGTGTCGGTGCCCTATCGTCTGGACCAGTGCGCCGATCGCATCGGCCTGGGCTTCTCCCGCGTCTACCAGGCGCATTTCATGAAGGCGATGGTGGCCTACGTGAGGGACAAACAGCAGCGCTTCCAGCGCGAGGGGCTGCTGAACCACCTCGGTGCCCTGCAGAGCCTCGGCCCGCTGCACGGCATGCGCACCTTCTGGGATTTCGACGGTCGCTTCACCGCACCGCTGCACGGCTACAGCGACGCCCAGGACTACTACCGCCGTGCCTCCAGCCGCTACTACCTGCCAGAGATCACGACACCAACCCTGCTGATCCAGGCCGCGGACGACCCCTTCGTGTTTCGCCACAGCGTGCCGGAACCAACCGAACTGTCGGCGACCACAACCCTGGAGCTGCACCGCCGCGGCGGCCACGTCGGCTTTGTCGAAGGCACACCGCGCCGCCCGCGTTACTACCTGGATCGGCGCATTCCGCAGTGGCTGGCGGGCTGAGACGTTTCAGCCGCCAAATGGCAACCATCGGTGCGGGAAGCGCGCCTTGAGACCGAGCCGGTCAATACGCCACTCAGGCGGCAGACCATCGTGCACCCGCGCAATCACGCGCAGCCTGCGTGTCGGCGCACTGAACGGTGGGCGCAGTTCGACCGGCACCGGCGCGGCATCGTCCACCGCCTGAATCACTACCGCCTGGCGTTGACTATGGTCGGGAAAGATCAGCGTCAGCAGCTTTCCGGGTGTGGCCTCGGCAGCGTGGCGCGGATCGAGATAAACCCAGACCTGCGCCTCGCCGTCGCTCTCGACGCGCAACAGGGGCGTGCCCGGCCCGACGTTCTCGCCAGGCGCGACGAGGATTTCGCCGACGCGGCCATCGTTCTCGGCGCGCAGTTCCAGCCCCTGCAAACGGCTGTCCAGCCAGGCCAGCTCCAGATCGCGCTGGCGCTGCTCGGGTCCGATCTCCGGCTGGCGCCGCTGCTCCAGCTGATACAGGTCGCGGAGCCGCGCGTCACGCTGGTCGGTGGCCGCCAACAGTTCGCCACGGGTAGCCGCGCCCGCTTCGAACAGGCGCTGGACCTGCTGCACGCGCGCCTCGGCACGGGCGAGCAAGCCCTGCAACAGTGCACGCTCCGCGGCCAGAGTCTCTGCGCCGGGACTATTCGACGGCACGCTCGCCGCCTGCAGCAGGAAGCGCCGCGCACGCCACTCCGGATTATCCAGACGAACCAGCACGTCGCCCGCCGTCACCCGTTGCCCCGGCTGCACCAGCACCTGCTGGACCTGCGCTCCGTCGCGCGCGCGCAACTCGCTGCCCGGCAGATGCAGCTGAGCCGGCGCCTCGATCAGCCACAGCGTGAGCACCCAGCGGCCGATCAGCCAAAGCAGCGGACTGAGTACCGCCAGCAGAATGAGGTACCAGCGCACTCGAAAGGCCAGGCGCTTGCCCGGCGCATAGAGCACCTGCAGGCCCTGCTCCTGGGTGGGTTGTTGCTCCTTGGCGCTGGAGAATTTGATCTTCATGCGATGTGCTCAATGGGGATAGTGAGACCAGTCCTGCCAGTCGATGCCGGCAACGGCCTGTGGCTGCAACTGCTGGCGCCAGCGCTCGGTCTGCGCCTGCAATTGCGCGCGCGAGGCGGCGCTCCAGCTTTCATCCGCCGCCAGCTGCGGCTCCACGCTCTGCGCCAGGCGGAACGACAGTCCCGGCCAGCGGCGCGCAATATCCGCCGCCAGCTCCGCACTGCGTGCGGCGTTGCGGGTGTAGATCATCAGGCTGACCTGGCGCACGCCGCGCTGGCGCAGCTCGCAGGGGACGCAGTACTCGCCGGCGCGCGGTGCGGCGAACCAGCGGTGATGGCTGGACAGTTCGAGCGGCCAGGGGCTGACACCGGCGACCGCCGTCAGCGTGTTCATCCAGTCGCGCAGCCGCACCTCGGGCACCGGCCAGCCGAGCTGCTCGACCTCCAGATCCAGATGCAGACCGGCGAACGGCAACGCGCTCAGCTCGCCGAGCAGATCGAGCAGTCCCTGGCGACCGTCGGCCTGCAGCCAGTGCGGATCGCCGAGCAGCAGCAGCACCTCGAAGCCCTGTGCGCGCGCGGCCTCCAACAACCCGCGCAACTGGCCGCGCAGGCGCTCCGGCTCGGCCACCTGGGCGGCGTCCAGGCCGAGGTAGAGACGCTGCATGCCGGCCGCGCGCAGTTGCGCCAATGCCTCGGCGCGGCGCTGTTCGTCGAGCAGTGCGTGGCTGTCCCAGAGATAGACGCCCTGTTGCCATTGCACCGCCCGGGGAGCCGCCGCCGTGTGTGCGGCCGCCACCGGTGCCTGCCAGTCGAGCGTGGCCGGCCCGAGCAACGGCGCGTGCGCAACATCGTCGTCCACGAACAGGCGCAGAGCCGCTTCCCGCAGCCACAACCCGTGCCAGGCGGCGATCAGGCGCAGCCCGGCGTAGCCGTGCTCCAGCTCGGCCGCCAGGCTGCCCAGATAGGCCTGATCGACGTCGCCAGCGCGCCGCAGACGCTGCTCACGCACGGCCAGCGCCGCCGCTTCCAACTGCTGGCGCGCCTGCAGCAGGTCTTCGGCGGCCGCGCGCTGCGCACGCAGTGCCTGGCCGAGGCCCTGCACCAGGCGCTCACGCTCGGCATCGAGCTGCGCCAGCGCCATCTGGTGACGCGCCGCGCCCTCATCACCGCGCGCCTGCCCGTAGGACAGCGGGTCGAAGGGCGCCGACAGGCTGATGCTGGCCACCAGCCCATTGCCCGGCTCGTTGCCGCCGCTGCGGTCTTCGTAGCTCTGCGCGACGCTGAAGCTCGAATCGACCGCCGCGTACCACGGACTCTGCCGATTGCGCTCGGCCTGACGCAGCTGGCCGCGCCGCTCCTGCAGACGTGGATGCCGCTCGAGCTGCTGCAACCAGGCGCTCAGAGGCTGCGCGCTTGCCGCCAGTGCTTCGGTCTGGGCCTGGCTTTGCGGCTCGATGGTCTGTCCACTCAGCGACTGCAGGCTGTAGCGGGTTTCTTCCAGCAGCGGCCCGGCGGCGGCGCAACGGCGCTCCAGCGCCTGCCAGCGGCCATCCTGCAGACGCGCCTCGGAAGCCAGCAACCAGCCTTCGCGCAGGCGCGCCGCCAGCTGCTCGCGCGCGCGCCGTGCAGGCTCGGCGATGCCGTCGCACCAGCGCAGTTCTTCCTGCGCTCGCCACCAGTCGGCATAGGCGCTGCGCAGTGCCAGGCGCTGCTCGAGGCGCGCCAGCTGCAGTCGCGCCTGCTGTTGCTGGCGCTGGTCTTCGACGCTGCGCAACGCATCCTGCTGGCGCTTCAGGCTGCCCAGCAGTGGATGACGCAAGCCGAGCGCCAGATCGCGACCGTAGTAGTCGTCGCGCACCTCTTCGGTCACCAGCTCCCGATAGCGCCCGGTCCCTGCCGAGGCGAACCATTGCCAGCCGGCTTCGGCCTCGCGCTGGCGCTGCAATGCCTCGAGCGCCGCACCTTCGGCCTCGGCCGCGCGCAGCAGCGGCGTGCTGTTGGCGCCATCGAGCAGCGCCGGTAGCGGCAATACCTCGGCCAGACAGGATGAAGCCAGTCCCAGCAGACCCAGCAATAGGAATACTCGCCGCATCAGAACCTCTTCGCCTTGCGCAGCACCCACCAGGGCGCCATCGAGGTTTCCTCATGGCCACGCCGGATCATTTCGTTGAGGATCGCCACTGCGCTCCAGCAGCGCATGACGAACATGAACAGCGGAAACAGCGGCACCACCCAGCACAGCCACAGGTCCTGCCGCGGCCGCTCGGACACCATGCACACCGCTACCACGTAGGCCAGCAGGGTGTTGGCCAAGTACACCAGATAGACCAGCCAGGCGAGCACCAGGAAGGTCGACAGCGTCAGCGAGTACAGTCCGACGATGAAGTAGCCGAGGATGATGAACGGCAGCACCAGCTGGAAGAAGAACCCGCTGACCAGCACCACCAGAAAGTTCGGCCAGCCGAGCAGGCGCGGCGTGAAACTGTGGCGATGCTTGCGCACATAGAGGAAGAACAGATCGCCATCCCAGCGCAGGCGCTGCATGAGGAACTGGCGGAACGTCACCGGCGCGTCGGTATGGCCGATGGCGCGGGGCTCGAACGGAATGCGCAGCGGCCGGCGGCCGAAGTAGTTCTTGATGCGCAGGGTGATATCCAGATCCTCGGCGGTATGGGTATCCCAGCCACCGATTTTCTGCAGAAAGCTGCGACGAAAGGCGCCGAACGCGCCGGATACGTTATTCACCACGTTCCACTCGCTGAGCCCGATCTTGGCCAGCTGGATCGACAGCAGGTATTCCAGCGCCTGCATCGCCGTGGTCAGCGAGGCGCGAGCGTTGCGCACCCGCAGGCTGCCCGCCACCGCCGGCACGTCCGGGTCCTGGAAATGGCGCACCACGTTGACCACCATGTCGTTGTCGAACGAGGTATCGCCATCCAGCGCCATGACGATCTCACCGGTGCTGTATTCCAGCCCAGCGTTCAGTGAGGACACCCGTCCGCCACGCTGCCACTTGGCGATCGGCCGCAGAAAGCGCCGCGGATACAACTGCGCATCGAGGCGAAAATCCCGCACGGCCTGCATCGTCGCGTGATTGGCCGTCGCGCCGTCGACCACCGGAATCATCTCGATCTCGCCGCGATAGGTCTGCTCGCACAGGCTGAGCAGCGTGGTCTGCACATCCCGACCTTCGCTATAGCAGGTGATCACGCAGGACACGCGCGGCTGGTAACTGTTGCCTTCCGGCAGCTCGAAGGGTTTGCGCACGAACCAGCGCAGCACGCCGAGCAGGATCACCAGGCTGAGCGGCACCTCCAGCAACAGAAACGCCGGAAACAGCATCACCAGCAGATAGCCCAGGCCGTCGGGCTTGTCGATTTCGCCGAGAATCCCCAGCCACTGCAGCCAGAAACCCTCCATCTCAGCCCAGCTCCCCGTTCAGGCGCGCCAGCAGCAACGCGGCATCTTCCTGTTCGAGCAGGTCGGCCGGTGCGGTGAAGCCGATCTGACGCAGCTGCAGCTGGCCGATCTGCTCGCTGGCCAGCCGCTCGGCACCTTCCTGCAGGCGTTTACGCACCACTGCCAGGCCGGCCGCATCGGTGTGCGGCATCATGATCCAGAGAATCTCTTCACTGACCCGGCTGCAGCGATCGGTGTCGCGCACGGCTTCCTGCAGCCGCTCCACCAGGCTGTCCACCAGCGCATGGCCGCGCAGCTCGCCGAGTGCGCTGATGGTCGCCGCCAGGTTGACGAACCGCAGCCCCAGCAGGGAGAACGCCGGCTGCTTGTAGCGCCGCACCAGCTGCAGCTGCCAGTTGAGCAGCTCGTGGAAGGACTTCTGGTTGAGCAGGTTGAGCGCACCGAACTGATCGGTCTCGGCGACACTGGCCGAGTAGCCCTGCCGACAGCGCAATCGCCCGGCCTCGGCGAGGCGGAAGTGACGCACCTCGCGCACGCGCAGCTTGTCCGGCGCATGGGCCTGGCCACAGTCCAGGCAGCGCGCCTCGACTTCGGCATCGACGAAGAACGCCTGGCAGCTGCGGCAGCGATAGTTCTCCAGCGGCCGGTCGTAATCGCTGCCGATGTGACGCAGGCGCGAGAAACAGTTCGGGCAGAGCAGCAGACCATCCTTGAGGAAGTGCTCCTGGGCGCCGACGTGGCCGCAGGTGAAGCAGTGCAGCGACGGCTGACGGGCGATTTCCAGCGTCTGGCACTCGGGGCAGACATCCACGTAGTTCAACCGGCCGGAGCCACAACCGACGCACAGGCGCACCCGATCGACCAGCTCGCCCTCTTCCAGCCAGCCCTGCTGGGTCATCAGCTGTAGCCAGGCGAAGGCGTTCGGCGACTCGTCGTCCTCCAGCGCCTCCAGCAGCGGATAGTGATAGTGCTGCGCCACGCCGGCATCGCGCACCGCATGGATGGCGCCGTGCGGGCGCAACCACAGCCAGGCGAGCACGCGCGACTCGAAACGCTCCGGCGCCACCCCACGGTTGAACAGCGCGAAGCGCTCCTGCCAGAGCCGCCAGAGCGGCACCAGGGCGCTCAGATCAGCCGGCGGCGCGCCGTCGCTCAGCGCCTTGCAAGACGCGTCCTGCTCCTGGCAGCAATAGATCAGGCTGAAGCGATAACGCTTGTCCATACGCAGGCTGCGCAAGGCTTCGCCGGCGCGCACCGCCGGCAGATCGAGCAGAACGATGTCATACGCCGGCAGCGCCGCGAGCGCGGACCACTCGGGGTGCCGCTCGTATTCGATACCGACAACAGGGGAAGAAGACGCACCAAGGACAGCGACGCGTGGCATGGGGGACATGGGAAGGAAAACCGGATAATGGCTATGTGATACTTGATTGCCTCATTCTACGAGTTCTTTCAGGGTTATTCGCCAGCTATTCGTCGCCTCGACGCTTGAATATTGATCAGGCGCAGCGCGAACGCCATTAATCCGACGAAATACCCTGACAACCATCCGACAGGTACTGGCGCAGCAACGCGCAGACTTCCGCCGAAGCAGCCGGCGATACGAAGCCGACCTCCAGCGCCAGCAGCTGATAGATACCGCGACGCAACTGCCCCGGCCCGAGCTGCACCGAGGGCTCGCCGACGGTACCGAGGAAGCGTACCCAGGAAGTGAGAATGATCCAGGCATTGAGTGCCAGCGCGTCGACCTCGGCGGGGCCCATGCGCAGGATGCCGGCGTCGACGAATCCCTGATAGATCGCCCGCGCGTTGTCCAGGCAACGCGCCGCAAAGGCGCGGTAGCGCTGTGCCAGCGCTTCGTCGGCGGCGAGTAGCGCTTCCAGGTCGCGATGCAAGAAACGGAAGTCCCACATCGCTGCCAGCAGCGCCTCCAGATAGACGGCCTTGTCCGCCACCGTCAACGCCCGTTGCGGCGGGCGCAGGAACTCGTCGATGCGAGCCTCGTAACGCCTGAACAGCTCGGCGACGATCGCCTGCTTGTTGGGGAAGTGGTAGTACAGATTGCCCGGCGAAATGCCCAGATGGGCGGCGATGTGGTTGGTGGTGACGTTGCGTTCGCCCTGGGCGTTGAACAGCGCCAGGCTGGCTTCGATGATGCGATCGCGGGTCTTTGCTCGGGGTGCCATGGGTGGCGGGATCTCGGCGATGGAGCGAAGGGGCAACGGTACACGCCAGCGGTCGGGCAAGCACGTCTCGTTGACAGTTTAGAGCAATTACTCTAGAAATCTATCAACCCGCCTCGCCACCCGGAGCCCAATGTCAGCCGACACTCCACAAGCACTCGCCGCCCTTGAAGCGGTGTTCGCTTGCCAGCGTGCAGCATTCGCCGCCGAACCGATGCCATCCGAGGAAGACCGTCTGCGCTGGCTGGACGCGCTGCGCGATGTTCTGGCGACTCACCAGCCGGCTCTGATCGAGGCGATCAGCACGGATTTCGGTCATCGCTCGGCCGACGAGACCCTGCTCGCCGAACTGATGCCGAGCCTGCATGGCATCCGCTACGCCTGCCGCCATCTGCGGCGCTGGATGAAGCCATCGCGGCGCCGGGTCGGTCTGGCTTTCCAGCCGGCCAGTGCGCGGGTCGTCTATCAGCCGCTGGGGGTGGTGGGCATCATCGTGCCGTGGAACTACCCGCTCTACCTGGCCATCGGCCCGCTGGTCGGCGCGCTGGCCGCCGGCAATCGGGTGATGCTGAAGATGAGCGAGTCGGCGCCGGCGACCGGCCGCCTGCTGCGCGACCTGCTCGGCCAGGTTTTCGCCGAACACGAAGTTGCGGTGGTGCTGGGCGATGTCGAGACCGGCAAGCAGTTCACCCGCCTGCCCTTCGATCACCTGCTGTTTACCGGCTCCACCGAGGTCGGCCGGCAGGTCATGCAGAGCGCCGCGGCCAACCTGACGCCGGTGACCCTGGAGCTGGGCGGCAAGTCGCCGGCCATCGTCGCGGCCGACGTACCGCTGGAGCAGGCCGCCGAGCGGATCGCCTTCGGCAAGACGCTCAATGCCGGCCAGACCTGCGTTGCGCCCGATTACGTATTGGTTCCCCAGCAGCGCCTGGAAGCCTTTGTCGAGGCCTATCGCCTGGCCGTACAGCGCTTCTTTCCGCAGCTGACCGACAACCCGGACTACACGAGCATCATCAACGAGCGTCAGCTGCTCCGCCTGGAGGGCTACCTGGCCGACGCCCGGGCACGCGGCGCGCTGCTCCTGCCGCTGTTCGACGAGGGCCAGGGCCGGCGCCTGCCGCATCACATCCTGCTCGACGTCAATGACGACATGCAGGTGATGCAGGACGAGATCTTCGGCCCGCTGCTACCGGTACTGCCCTATGCCTCGCTCGATGAGGCGATCGCCTACGTCAATGCGCGCCCCCGGCCCCTGGCGCTCTACTTCTTCGGCTACGACCGCGCCGAGCAGCAGCAGGTCCTCGAGCGGACCCACTCCGGCGGCGTCTGCCTGAACGACACCCTGCTGCACGTCGCCCAGGACGACCTGCCGTTCGGCGGCACCGGCGCCTCGGGCATGGGCCACTATCACGGCCACGAGGGCTTTCTGACCTTCAGCAAGGCCAAGGCCGTGTTCAGCAAGCCGCGCTTCAACGCCGCCCGGCTGATCTATCCGCCCTACGGTGGGCGCCTGCAGCGGCTGATCCGTCAGCTGTTCGTGCGCTGAGGTAATGATGAAACCAGCCCCGACCCTGACGCGCCGACGACTGCTCAAGCTGGGCCTGGGCGGCAGCCTGGTGCTCGGCGGGGTCGGCCTGCTGGCCGGTCTGCAGGGAATCGGCGAGGCGCCGGCCGCCGCGGGGTTCGCGACATTGCGCGAGGGCGATCTGCCGCTGCTGCGTCGCCTCGCCGAGGTGGTGCTCGCCGGCAGCGTCGCGCCACCGGCACTGGCCGGCGCGGTCGAAGGCACGCTGGAGGAACTCGACGGCAATCTGGCGCACCTCTCGCCAGCGCTGCTGACGCAGGTTCGGCAGCTGTTCGATCTGCTCGCCCTGCCCATCACCCGCGGCCCGGCCACCGGCATCTGGGGGCGCTGGGAAGATGCCAGCGACGCGCAGCTGCTCACCTTTCTCGAGCGCTGGCGCACCAGCCATTTCGATCTGCTGCGACAGGGCCAGGCGACCCTGCTGCAGCTGATCCAGATGGGCTGGTACGGCCGCCGCGAAGCCTGGGCGCACTGCGGCTACCCCGGCCCACCCACGCTTGGAGCCTGAGCCCATGAGCCTTCCCGACCCCTTCGCCGAGGGCCTGGCCCGCGGCTGGAAGACCCGCAACGGTGCCCGGCTCGAACAGGACCTGACACTCGAAGCCGACGTCGTCATCGTCGGCAGCGGTGCCGGTGGTGCGACCAGCGCAGAGCTGCTCAGTGCCGCGGGCCTGCGCGTGCTGCTGATCGAGGAAGGCCCGCTGCGCAGCAGCCGCGACTTCGACATGCAGGAGACCACCGCCTACCGCAACCTGTACCAGGAAGGCCTGGGCCGGCAGAGCAAGGACGGCGCCATCACCATCCTGCAGGGGCGTGCGGTCGGCGGCACCACGCTGGTCAACTGGACCTCGAGCTTTCGTACGCCGCCGCAGACGCTCGCCCACTGGGCGCGCGAGCATGCCGTCTCCGGTCACTCGGCCGAAGCCATGGCGCCGCTGTTCGCGCGGATGGAAGCACGCCTCGGCGTGGCGCCCTGGGCAGTCGAACCCAACCCGAACAACGACGTCCTGCGTCGCGGCTGTGCGGCACTCGGCTACGAGTGGGGCGTGATCCCGCGCAACGTGCGTGGCTGCTGGAACCTCGGCTACTGCGGCATGGGCTGCCCGACCAACGCCAAGCAGTCGATGCTGGTCACCAGCATCCCGGCGCTGCTCGACAACGGCGGCGAGCTGCTCTACCTCGCCCGCGCCGAGCGCCTGCTGCACGACGGCGAGCGGGTCCGCGCGCTGCAATGCCTGGCCCTGGACGAGCGCGGCGTGGCGCCCACCGGCCGGCGCATCGAGGTGCACGCACGTCACTACATCCTCGCCGGGGGCGGCATCAATACCCCGGCGATCCTCAAACGTTCGGCGGCCCCCGACCCGCATGATCGGCTAGGCAGACGCACCTTCCTGCATCTGGTGAATTTTTCCGCGGCGCGCTTCGCCGAACCGATCAAACCCTTCTACGGCGCGCCGCAGTCGATCCACAGCGACCACTTCCTCTGGCCGGACGAAGGCATCGGCTACAAGCTCGAGGTGCCGCCGGTGCATCCGGCACTCGCCGCCACGCTGCTCGGCGGCCTGGGCCAGGACAACGCCCGGCGCATGGCCGAACTGCCGCACACCCACGCCATGATCGCGCTGCTGCGCGACGGCTTTCACCCGCAAAGCGTCGGCGGCCGTGTCGAATTGCGCAGCGACGGCTCGCCGGTGCTCGACTACCCGCTGACCGATTACCTCTGGGACGGTATTCGCCGCGCCTACCTGAGCATGGCCGAGATCCAGTTCGCGGCCGGTGCGCGCGCCGTGCTGCCGCTGCACGGCGACGCCCGCTACGCCAGGAGCCCCGCGGCGGCGCGCGAGCTGATCGCACAGCTGCCGCTGGAGCGCTACCGTGTGCGGCTCGGCAGTGCGCACGTAATGGGCGGCTGCGCCATGGGCGAAGATCCACGCCAGGCGGTGGTCGACAGCCTTGGCCGGCATCATCAGCTGGCCAACCTGTCGATCCATGATGGCTCGGTATTCCCCACCAGCATCGGTGCCAACCCGCAGCTGTCGATCTACGCATTCAGCGCCAAGTTCGCGGATACGCTGGCGAATTCCCTGCGCAAAGCGTGAAATCGCCGCCGATCACCCGCTTTTTTCGGCTGGGGGATTGATGCTTTACGCTGCCGACTTGCAGCCGCTACCATCGGCACCCCCAACGCCTGCGTCAGGACGCCGCGATGAACCGAGTGTTGTATCCGGGAACCTTCGATCCCATCACCATGGGCCACGCCGACCTGGTCGAGCGCGCCTCGCGCCTGTTCGATCAAGTGATCATCGCCGTGGCGGCGAACCCGAAGAAGAATCCGCTGTTCCCGCTGGAGCAACGCGTCGAGCTGGCCCGCGAAGTCACTCGCCACCTGCCGAACGTCGAGGTGATGGGTTTCTCCACGCTGCTGGCGCACTTCGTCAAGGAGCAACAGGCCAACGTGCTGCTGCGCGGCCTGCGCGCGGTGTCGGACTTCGAGTACGAGTTCCAGCTGGCCAACATGAACCGCCAGCTCGCCCCCGACGTCGAAAGCCTGTTCCTCACGCCCTCGGAGAAGTACTCCTACATCTCTTCGACGCTGGTGCGCGAGATCGCCTCGCTCGAGGGCGATGTCTCCAAGTTCGTGCATCCGGTGGTGATGCAGGCGCTGAAGACGCGCTTCGGTCAGCGCTGATCGACGCGCCCGTGCACGGCGGGCGCGCTTGCGGCACAATTGCGCGTCGTTCTATTGCTGTGCCATGACAAGAGCCATGGCGGGAGTCCGCTTCGATGTCCCTGAAAATCACCGATGACTGCATCAACTGCGACGTTTGCGAGCCCGAGTGCCCGAACGGCGCGATTTCCCAGGGCGAGGAAATCTACGTCATCGACCCCAACCTGTGCACCGAGTGCGTTGGCCACTACGACGAGCCGCAGTGTCAGCAGGTGTGCCCGGTAGACTGCATTCCGCTCGACGAGAACAACGTCGAGAGCAAGGACGAACTGATGCAGAAGTACCTGATCATCACCGGCAAGGCCTGATGGTCGGCGCGGCACGGGTCGGCGGCGGCGCCCTGCGCCACCTGACCGGTGCCTGCCTTTCCCTCCTCCTGCTGGCCTGCACGGCGCAGGCCGCAGTTCCCGAACGCGGTGCCGTGGCCACGGCGCATCCATTGGCCAGCGAAGTCGGCCGCGACATTCTCGCCAGCGGCGGCAACGCCTTCGATGCCGCGGTGGCCGTCACCGCCGCGCTGGCCGTGGTCGAGCCCTACGGTTCCGGGCTGGGCGGCGGCGGCTTCTTCCTGCTGCGCGAAGCCGGCGAGCCACCGCACTACCGGTTTCTTGACGCCCGCGAACGCGCGCCCCTGCAGGCGAACGCCGATCTCTACCGCCGCGATGGCCAGGTGCGCCGCGAACTCTCGCTCAACGGCCCGCTGGCCGCCGCGATTCCCGGCACGCCGGCGGCGCTGGTCGAGCTCGCCGAGCGCCGTGGTCGCCTGCCGCTACAGCGCAGCCTGGCGGCGGCGATCGCGCTCGCCGAAGGCGGCTTCGAGGTCGACTCGGTGTATCGGCAGCGCGCCGGCTGGCGCCTGGACGCGCTGCGCGACGACGCCGAGAGCGCCCGCCTGTTCCTCCACGCAGGTGACCTGCCCCCGCTTGGTCATCGGCTGCGCCAGCCCGAGCTCGCCGCCACACTGCGGCTACTCGCCGACAAAGGGCATGACGGTTTCTACCGCGGCCCACTCGCCGAGCGCCTGGTCGAGGGCGTGCGCGCCGCCGGCGGCATCTGGACGCTGGATGATCTGGCCGGCTACCGCACCGTCGAGCGCGAACCGCTGCGCTTCGCCATCGATACGCGCCACGAGCTGATCGGCGCCCCGCCGCCGTCTGCCGGTGGGCTGATCCTGGCGCAGAGCCTCGGCCTGTTGCAGCGCCTGGACTGGCGCGCAAGCGATGGCGTCGAGCGCAGCCATCTGATCATCGAAGCCCTGCGCCGGGCCTACCGCGACCGCGGCGAGCTGGGCGATCCGGACTTCGTCGAACCGCCGCTCGCCCGGCTGCTCGCTCCGTCCTATCTGGACCGGCTTGCCGCGGGCATCGACCGCACCCGGGCCACGCCGAGCGCCGAGCTGCCGCCCGCCTCGCCCTGGCGCGAAGGCGAGCACACCACCCATTTCGCGGTGATGGATGCCGAGGGTAATGCGGTGGCCGCCACCCTGTCGCTGAACATGATGTTCGGCGCCGCGTTCACCGTGCCCGGCACCGGCGTGCTGCTCAATGACGAGATGGACGACTTTGCCGCAGACATCGAAGGCAGCAATGCCTATGGCCTCGTCGGCAGCCAGGCCAACGCCATCGCGGGCGGCAAGCGACCCCTGTCGAGCATGAACCCGACCTTTATCGAGAGCGACGCGGCCATGGCCAGCTTCGGCACGCCTGGCGGCAGTCGCATCCCCAGCATGGTGCTGCTGTCGGTGCTTGCTTATCTGGAGGGTCGGCCCGTCGAGGCTTGGCCGGCGGTGCCGCGTTTCCACCACCAGTACCTGCCGGACCGGGTGCAGTACGAGGCCGACGCGTTCGACGAGTCGCAGATTGCCGCACTGCGCGCTCGCGGCCATCGGCTGAGCCTGATCGAGCGTGACTACGGCAACCAGCAGGTGCTGTTCTGGGACAAGCGCAGCGGTGCGGTTCAGGCGGCCAGCGATCCGCGCGGGATCGGCCGCGCCCTCACGGTGCCGGCTACGCCTGCACGATGACCGGGCCGTCGTCGGCCTCCACACTGCGCAGCTGCCGGGTCAGTTCCTGCGCATCGCCGAGCATCAGGGCATTGCGCAAACTCTGGATGATACGGCTGGCGTAACCCAGGTCGTTCATCAGCGAGCTCATCTGCAGACCATCGAGGGTGTGGTTGCGGACCGCCTCGAACAACCGCCGCCGGAATGCCGCATCGAAGCTCGCCGCCTGATCGTCCAGCCATGCCAGGCGCTCCCGCCAACGCTCCTCGGGCAGCTCGGAACGACTCAGCGCACGGATCTCCTGCAGCGCCTGGAGCAGATGGCGACGCAATTCGACGTAGGCCTGGCGTGCCGCCGATTCGTCGCCACGCAGGTAGTGGCCCAGGTTCTTCTGCAGATGCTTGCTGTCCTTGACCGCATCGACCAACTGCAGCGCAGCCACCTGGCTGCTCAGCCAGAAGCTCTGGTGCTGCTCGTCGAGCGGCGTGTCCAGCCGTCCCATGAAGGCCAGCAGGTCGCCGTAGACGCCCTTGATGTGTCGCTGGTAGAGCTGTTCGGCATCCAGCGACTGGTCGCTCGGGCGCCCTGCCAGCAGGGCGTCGTCGAGCCGCTCCGGATGCTGCAGCAGATCGATCGGCAGGTAGATCGCATGACAGATCACCTCCAGGCTCAGCCGGGTCAGGTGCTGCAGCTCCTGCGCCACGGCGCTGGCCGCCGAGTCGGCGGAATCCAGGGCCCGCTCGCTGAGGTAGCGCGCATGGGTCTGCTGCGGCGGCGCCACTGGCTGGGCCAACTCGGTAATCAGCACGGCCGGCTCGCGGCGCTCGGGCAACAGCCGCTCGAGCAGGTGCGCCAGCCGTGCCTGCCAGAACCAGAACAGGGCGACGCCCAGGGCATTGAACAGCGTGTGGAACAGCGCCAGCTGAATCAGCGCGTTGTCACCCAGGCCCAGCGGCTCGCTCAGCCAGTGCACCACCCAGGTCAGCGGCGCGAGCAGCGCCAGGGCGACCACTGCGGTCACCACATTGAAGATCACATGCGCCAGCGCCAGGCGCTGACCACAGCGGTTGCCGCCGAGCGAGCCGACAAAGGCGGTCGTCACGCTCGTGCCGACGTTGGCGCCGATGGCGATCGCCAGCGCCGGCCCCAGGGTCAGCTGTCCGGCGCCGAGTGCGGCGAGCGTCAGCATCAGCGTGGCGTGGCTTGACTGCAGCACCACGGTGGCCAGCAGGCCGACCGCAACGAAGCCCAGCTGGCCGGCCAGCCCCTCGGCCTGGTACGCGGAAAAGTCCGCCGCGCCACCGAAACCGGCGAAACCGTCCTTGATCTGATCGATCCCGAGAAAGATGAAGGCAATGCCGAGCAGCACGCGACCGATGCCCTTGCCGCGCTCACCGGTGAACCCGGCGAGCACGCCGACCACCAGCAATGGCAGTGCCAGCGGGCTCAGGCTGAGGTTGTGGCCGAGCAGCGCCAGCAGCCAGATGCCACTGGTCGAGCCCAGGTTGGCGCCGAACAGAATGGCGATGCCGCCGGCCAGCTGGATCAGTCCGGTGCTGATGAAAGCGATGGTCAGCAGCGACACCAGGGTGCTCGACTGCAGCAGCATGGTGCCGCTGATGCCGAACATCAGGCCTTTGAAGGGGGTCGCGGTGGCGCGCCCGAGCAGCTGCTCCAGGCGGCTGCCGGCCAGCTGGCGCAGGCCTTCCTCCAGGCACTGCATGCCGAACAGGAACAGCGCGAGACCGGCGCAGAGTTCGAGCCAGCCATGGCTGGCCCAGAATGACCAGAACAGCGCCAGGGCGCCGATCAGCGGCAGGACAATCTTGAGAAATCGCTTCAAGGAGGGGGCTTCGCTTTGCACATCGCGGTGCGGGCAAAGCCTACTGCAAGGTCACCGCGGCCGGAAGGGTCAACCCCCACCGGCCGCATGGTCTTTAGTCTTGGTTGCCGTAGCCGCTGCGCGTGCAACCCAGGCAGCGCACGAATGCCGCCTTGCCAGGCTCGACCACCAGTGCCTGGCCGGCCTCAGCGACGTTGCCGCCCAGTGCGCTGAACGGCAGGCTGACCACGAACAGGCCGGCGCCAATGACGGTGGCGCCGATCAGCAGCGGCCGGGCGATGACCAGATCGCCGATCATCGAATAGGCCTTGGGCGCCTCGACGTTGTAGATCGGATCGGCCGTGCTGTTCTGCTCGACCACCTGGGCGTGCGCCGGCAGGGCCAGCATTCCGGTGGTCAGGGCCAGCACAGCAGCAGTGGAGCGGAACAGTTTCATGATGTGGTCCTTCAGCTGTGAAACGAGGCGTTATCGTTGTCGCCGCACTATAGCAGCGGCCACGGCGCCTTAGTCGTGAACACCGTCAATGCACGCGCTGCCGGGTCAGCGCTGGCAGCGACCGCAGTAGACACTGGCGCGCTGGCCGAGACGGACCTCGCGCAGCGTACTGCCGCACTGCTTGCAGAACGCACCGCCACGTCCGTAGACGAACAGCTCCTGCTGGAAGTAGCCGGGCTTGCCGTCGCCGCCGACGAAGTCGCGCAGCGTCGTGCCGCCGCGCTCGATGGCCATGGCCAGGATGCGCTTGATCTCAGCGGCCAGGCGCTCGTAGCGCGCCCGCGAAATGCCGCCTGCCGGGCGCCGCGGATCGATGCCGGCGGCGAACAATGCCTCGCTCGCATAGATATTGCCGACACCGACCACCACGGCGTTGTCCATGATGAACGGCTTGACCGCCATGCTGCGCCCGCGCGACAGCTCGTACAGCCGGCGGCCATCGAAGCCCTCGTCCAGCGGCTCGGGGCCGAGGCTGGCGAGCAGCGGATGCTCGAGCGGCAGCTCGCTCCAGAGCAGCGCACCGAAGCGACGCGGGTCGGTGTAGCGCAGCGCCTGCCCCGAACCGAGCAGGATGTCGACGTGCTCGTGCTTGGCCGCCGGCAGCTCCGCCGGCACCAGACGCAGGCTGCCGGACATACCCAGATGGGCGATCAGCGTGCCGCTCTGTACGCGGATCAACAGGTACTTGGCGCGCCGCTCCACCGCCTCGATACGCTGGCCGGACAGGCGCACGTCGAGGTCCTCGGGAATCGGCCAGCGCAGGCGCCGGTCGCGCACGACGACACGCTCGACCGTCTGGCCGAGCAGATGCGGCGCGATGCCGCGACGGGTGGTTTCGACTTCGGGGAGTTCGGGCATGACGGCAGGTGACGGCGGTACAGAGGCGCGACCTTAGCAGCTAATGCCGCGACGGTCAGCCGACGCCCAGCTCGCGGATGCTCTCCTCGAGGCACTCGAAGTCGTATTCGGACAGACCGACGTAGTCGAGGACCAGATGCGCGATGCTGTCCCATTCGTGGTCTTCGGCCTGGCCACCGAGCACGCGATGGCAGGCGCAGATGTGCTCGGCCATCTTGAGGATCGCCAGCAGCGTCTTGAGCTGCGCGTCGCGCCCCGAATCGTCGGCGAACAGCGACAGCGCGTTGTGATGGTTGGCGATGGCGTCGCACAGATGCAGCGGCAGGTTCCAGGACTTGGCGGTGAAGTAGCCGACCACCGCGTGGTTGGTCGACAGCACGCGGTTCTCGATGTCGACGATGCGCTGCTCGGCATCGGTGCTGGCATAGGCCTCTTCGAGCACCGCCATGTACTGCGGGAAGCGCTTGAGCATCAGCGGAATGCCGCAGTTGTGGAACAGGCCCAGGGCGTAGGCCTCATCCGGCGACTGGTAGCCAATGCGCTTGGCCAGCGTCAGGCTGGTCATGGCGACGTCCTGCGCGGTGTCCCAGAAGCGGTTCAGGGTGACGATCGTCTCATCGGTCATTTCCCCCTTGATCGACTGCGCGTTGATCAGGTTGATCACCGTGTCGCAGCCCAGCAGGTTGACCGCCTGCTGGATCGAGGCGATGCGGTTGGTCAGCCCGAAGAACTTCGAATTGACGATCTTCAGCAGCGCGCCGGAGAGCCCCGGGTCCTGGCTGATCAGCCGGGCAATGGTCTTCAGGTCGGGCACCGGCATGACCTGCTCCATCTGCAGGTCGACCATGATCTGCGGTTGCGGCGGCACGCTGATGCCCTGCAGGACATGGCGAATCTGTTCGGCGGTGAGTTCGACGGCCATCGGAAAAGCTCGGCGGGTGGGCGGCAAAGTGCCAGCGGAAAATCGGCCGAACTTTGGCCGAGAAGGCGGTCGGATTTCAAGTGACTCGCGATCGGCGAACGTCCTTTTCCAAGACCGAGGAGGCAACTACATGGCCAGACTGCAAGGCAAACGCGTGGCGATCCTGGTGACCGACGGCTTCGAGCAGGTCGAGATGACCGGCCCGAAGGAGGCCCTCGAGCAGGCCGGCGCCAGCGCCGAAATCCTTTCGGCCAAGAGCGGCACGGTGCGCGGTTGGAACCACACCACACCGGCCGACGAGTTCAAGGTCGACCACAGCTTCGACCGCGTCCGCGCCGAGGACTACGACGCTCTGGTGCTGCCCGGCGGCGTGGTCAACTCGGACAATATCCGCATGGACGAGATGGCCCAGGCGCTGGTGCGCGACGCAGCGCGCGCCAGCAAACCCATCGCCGTGATCTGCCACGGCGGCTGGCTGCTGATCTCCGCCGACCTGGTGCGCGGCAAGCGCATGACCAGCTGGCCTTCGCTGGCCGACGACCTGCGCAATGCCGGCGCCGACTGGGTCGACCAGCAGGTGGTGGTCGACGGGCACCTGATCAGCAGCCGCAAGCCGGACGACATTCCGGCCTTCAGCAAGGCCCTGGTCGAGGCGCTCGGCGGCTAGCGGCCGAGGCTAGCAGGCGACTGCGGCGATTCCGACCGGCGCAGTCGCCTGCGCTCGTTTAGAATGCCCGCCCCCTCATCTGGAGCCGCCCATGTCCCTGCCCAGCCTGCGCCTCAAAGCCAATGCCGACCGCCGCCTGCGCGCCGGCCATCTGTGGATCTTCAGCAACGAAGTGGACACCGCGGCAACGCCGCTCGGCGCCTTTGTCGCCGGCGACCAGGCTGTGCTCGAGGCCGCCAATGGCAAGCCGCTGGGCATCGTCGGCGTCTCGCCGAACAACCTGATCTGCGCGCGCCTGCTGTCGCGTGACCTCAAGCACAGCCTAGACAAGTCGCTGCTGGTGCATCGCATCCAGGTAGCCCTGAGCCTGCGCGAACGGCTGTTCGAGGTGCCCTGCTACCGCCTGGTGTACGGCGACGCCGACCTGCTGCCCGGCCTGGTGGTCGACCGCTTCCACGACATTCTCGTCGTACAGCTCGCCTCGGCGACCATGGAGCGCAACAGGGATGCCGTGCTCGAAGCACTGGTTCAGGTGCTCAAGCCGCGCGGCGTGCTGTGGAAGAACGATTCCAGCGCGCGCGATGCCGAGGGCCTGGAGCGCTACGTCCAGACCGCCTTCGGCGTGGTGCCCGAGTGGGTCGCGCTGGAGGAAAACGGCGTGAAATTCGAGGCGCCCGTGGTGGCCGGGCAGAAGACCGGCTGGTTCTACGACCATCGCATGAACCGCGCGCGCCTGGCGCCCTACGTCAAGGGCAAGCGGGTACTCGACCTGTTCAGTTACATCGGCGGCTGGGGTGTGCAGGCGGCGGCCTTTGGTGCCAGCGAAGTGTTCTGCGTCGACGCCTCGGCCTTTGCCCTCGATGGTGTCGAGCGCAATGCGGCACTCAACGGGCTGAGCGAGAAAATGACCTGCGTCGAGGGCGATGCCTTCGAGGCGATGAAGGAGCTCAAGGCGGCCGAGGAACGCTTCGATGTGGTGATCACCGACCCGCCCGCCTTCATCAAGCGCAAGAAGGATCTGAAGAACGGCGAGGCGGCCTATCGTCGCCTGAACGAAACCGCCATGCGCCTGCTGACCAAGGACGGCATCCTGGTCAGCGCCAGTTGCTCCATGCACCTGCCCGAGGACGACCTGCAGAACATCCTGCTCTCCTCGGCGCGGCATCTGGATCGCAACATCCAGCTGCTCGAACGCGGCGCGCAGGGCCCGGACCATCCGGTGCATCCGGCGATCCCGGAGACGCGCTACATCAAGAGCCTGACCTGCCGCCTGCTGCCCAACAGCTGAGTTTCACTCGACCCGCTCCGGGGTCGGCTGCGCGCGGGGCGCCTGCGGCACGAGCTGCTCGATCGCCTGATCGAGCTGCTTCAGACACATGTCGATGATGCGGTCGCGCTGGCCGCTGTCCCAGTCCATGGTCGCCAGCATGCGGATCAGGTCCAGGGCGCCCTGCTCGGCAATCAGCATGCCGTGCTCGACCAAGAGCATGCGTCCGTGCAATTGCAGGCGCAGCGGCTCACGGCTGCTGATCACCGCGCCGCGGGCCAGCAGGCAATCGATATGTTCGCGCAGCGCATGCAGGCTGCGCCGCTCGCCTTGAAGTTCGCTCATTCCGTTATGTCACCTTGCCATCCCTTGCCATGGCATTGTGACATCGGTCACGCACCGGAAGACACAACCCGAGCAGCGCCTTTTTGCCACGCGCCGGGCGCAGCCTTGGCGCGGCGGGGGGCCGGGCGTAGAATCGACCCTCTTCGCCAGTCATCCCCCGGCGTGCTTGTGAGCCGGCCGCCCACGCGGTGATCCCGCGGACCGGTCATCGACAGACGCACGGCTACCGCCGTTTGCATGCAGCGCGCGAGGCGCTCACGCTACCCTAATCGCCCCCTGATCAGCCGCAGGAACCGTCATGCCTGACTACCGCTCGAAAACCTCCACCCACGGCCGCAACATGGCCGGCGCCCGTGCCCTGTGGCGCGCCACCGGCATGAAGGACGAGGACTTCAAGAAGCCGATCATCGCCATCGCCAACTCCTTCACCCAGTTCGTGCCCGGCCACGTGCACCTGAAGGACCTGGGCCAGCTGGTCGCCCGCGAGATCGAGAAGGCCGGCGGCGTGGCCAAGGAATTCAACACCATCGCCGTGGACGACGGCATCGCCATGGGCCACGACGGCATGCTCTATTCGCTGCCGAGCCGCGAGATCATCGCCGACTCGGTCGAGTACATGGTCAACGCCCACTGCGCCGATGCACTGGTGTGCATCTCCAACTGCGACAAGATCACCCCCGGCATGCTGATGGCCGCCCTGCGCCTGAACATCCCGGTGGTGTTCGTTTCCGGCGGGCCGATGGAAGCGGGCAAGACCAAGCTGGCCAGCCACGGCCTGGATCTGGTCGACGCCATGGTCGCCGCCGCGGACGACTCCTGCTCCGACGAGACCGTTGCCGAGTACGAGCGCAGCGCCTGCCCGACCTGCGGCTCCTGCTCCGGCATGTTCACCGCCAACTCGATGAATTGCCTGACCGAAGCCCTCGGCCTGTCGCTGCCGGGCAACGGCACCACGCTGGCCACCCACGCCGACCGCGAGCAGCTGTTCCTGCGCGCCGGGCGCCTGATCGTCGAGCTGTGCCAGCGCTATTACGGCCAAGGCGATGCCTCCGTGCTGCCGCGCGAGATCGCCAGCTTCGCGGCGTTCGAGAACGCCATGACCCTGGATATCGCCATGGGCGGCTCGACCAACACCATCCTGCACCTGCTCGCCGCCGCGCAGGAGGCCGAGGTCGACTTCAACCTGCGCCACATCGACCAGCTGTCGCGCCGAGTGCCGCAGCTGTGCAAGGTGGCGCCGAACATCCAGAAGTACCACATGGAAGACGTGCACCGCGCCGGCGGCATCTTCTCCATCCTCGGCGAACTGGCCCGCGGCGGCCTGCTCAACACCCAGGTCCCGACCGTGCACAGCCGGACCCTGGCAGAAGGTATCGCCGAGTGGGACATCACCCAGACCGCCGATGAAGCGGTGCATACCTTCTTCAAGGCCGGCCCGGCCGGCATCCCGAGCCAGGTCGCCTTCAGCCAGAGCACGCGCTGGCCGAGCCTGGATACCGACCGCGCCGAGGGCTGCATCCGCAGTGTCGACAATGCCTACTCGCAGGAAGGCGGCCTCGCGGTGCTGTACGGCAACATCGCCCTGGACGGCTGCGTGGTGAAGACCGCCGGCGTCGACGAGTCGATTCTCGTCTTCGAAGGCACGGCGAAGATCTACGAAAGCCAGGACGCCGCGGTGAAGGGCATCCTTGCCGACGAGGTGAAGCCGGGCGACGTGGTCATCATCCGCTACGAAGGGCCGAAGGGCGGCCCGGGCATGCAGGAAATGCTCTACCCGACCTCGTATCTCAAGTCCAAGGGCCTGGGCAAGCAGTGCGCCCTGCTCACCGACGGTCGCTTCTCCGGCGGCACCTCGGGCCTGTCGATCGGCCACGTCTCGCCGGAAGCGGCAGCCGGCGGCGCCATCGGCCTGGTCGAGGACGGCGACAAGATCCTCATCGACATTCCCAACCGCAGCATCAACCTGCTGGTCGATGACGAGCAGCTCAAGGCCCGTCGCCTGCACCAAGACCACAAGGGCTGGAAACCGGTGCAGCCGCGCGCACGCAAGGTCAGCACCGCACTGAAGGCCTACGCCCTGCTCGCCACCAGCGCCGACAAGGGCGCAGTGCGCAACAAGGCGCTACTCGACGGCTGAGCCCGCCGTCCAGCCTGAACAGCCCGGCCTCGCGCCGGGCTGTTTCGTTTCGGCCGGCGCTGTGCGGCCGTCCGGTGCGCCGGTAGAATCGCGGCTTTTTCCCGGACCTGCCCCATGAACGCGCACTCTTCCGACGCACCGGCCACCCATGACCTGGTCCTTGGCCTGGACGACAAACCGCGGCCCTGGGTCGCCTTTCTCGCTGCGCTGCAGCATCTGCTGGCGATCATCGTGCCGATCGTCACGCCGGGCCTGCTGATCTGTCAGGCCATCGGCGTGTCGCCACGCGACACCAATATCATCGTCTCCATGTCGCTGGTGATTTCCGGCATCGCCACCTTTGTGCAGTGCCGCCGCTTCGGCCCGCTGGGGGCGGGCCTGTTGATCGTGCAGGGCACCAGCTTCAACTTCGTCGGCCCGCTGATCGCCGGCGGCGTGCTGATGGTCAAGGACGGCACGCCGGTCGAGGCGGTGATGGCCGCGATCTTCGGTGTGGTGATCGCCGGTTCCTTCGTCGAGATGGGCGTGTCGCGCGTGCTGCCGTTCGTCAAGCGACTGATCAACCCGCTGGTGACCGGCATCGTGGTGCTGATGATCGGCCTCACCCTGATCAAGGTCGGGCTGATCAGCATGGGCGGCGGCTTCGCCGCAATGGGCGACGGCAGCTTCGCCAACGGCGAGAACCTGCTGCTCTCGGGCGTGGTGCTCGGCGCCATCGTCGTTCTCAACCGGCTGCCGGTGGTGTGGATGCGCAGCTGCGCCATCATCATCGCGCTGGCCATCGGTTACGCGCTGGCCGCCTGGCTGGGCCGGCTGGACTTCAGCGGCATGCACCAGGCCGCGCTGTTCCAGGTACCGATGCCGCTGCACTTCGGCCTGAGTTTCTCCTGGAGCCTGTTCATTCCGATGGTAGTGATCTATCTGGTGACTTCGCTCGAAGCCATCGGCGACATCACCGCCACCAGCAAGCTGTCGCGCCAGCCGGTCGAGGGCCCGCTGTGGATGCAGCGGATCAAGGGCGGCGTGCTGGTCAACGGCGCCAACTCGCTGCTGGCCGGGCTGTTCAACACCTTTCCGAGCTCGGTGTTCGCGCAGAACAACGGCATCATCCAGCTGACCGGCATCGCCAGCCGCTACGTGGGCATGTGGATTGCGGCGATGCTGGTGATCCTCGGCCTGTTCCCGGTGGTCGCCGGCGTACTGCAGGCCGTCCCCGAGCCGGTGCTCGGCGGCGCCGCGCTGGTGATGTTCGGTGCGGTGGCCGCCGCCGGCATCAACATCCTCGCCGGCGTACAGCTCGATCGCCGTGCCCTGCTGATCATCGCTGTCTCGCTGGCGTTGGGCCTGGGCTTTTCCCAGGTGCCGGAATTCCTCGCGCACCTGCCGGCGGCACTGCGCAACGTACTGGAGTCGGGCGTCGCCACCGGCGGCATCTGCGCCCTGCTGATGAACTGGTTCCTGCCCGAGACGCCGCCGGTCGCCGAACGCCGCTGAAGGGTCAGGCGTGCTGCGCCAGCTCCAGCAGGCGCGCACGCCAGTCGACACCCTTGGGCAGGGCGAGAAATGATGGGTTCAGGTAGCCCTCGCGCGCCGCGTAGCGAAGCGGCGCGCCAGTGACCTCGATGACCTCGCCGCCGGCACCTTCGAGCACCCCCTGGGCGGCCGCCGTGTCCCACTGCGAGGTCGGCGCCAGGCGCGGGTAGCAGTCGGCCTTGCCTTCGGCCAGCAGGCAGAACTTCAGCGAGCTGCCGACGTTGGCCAGCGCCAGGTCACCGAAGCGCTCGCGCAGGCTGCTGACCAGGTGCTCCTGCGCCGGGCTGCTGTGCCGACGGCTGGCGACCAGGGTGAAGCGCTCATGCGGCGCCTGCCGCACACGCAGCGGCTGGCTGCTGCCATCGGCCTCGCTGCGCCAGGCGCCGAACTCGGCGCCACCGTAGTAGCAACGCCCGCTGGCGGGGATGCCGACCACGCCGAAGCGCACCACGCCACGCTCGATCAGCGCCACGTTGACGGTGAACTCGTCACTGCCGGCAATGAACTCCTTGGTGCCGTCCAGCGGATCGACCAGCCACCAGCGCTGCCAGCCGGCACGCTCGGTTAGCGGCAGCTGGCAGTCCTCTTCGGACAGCACCGGAATGCCGCCATCGAGCGCTCGCAGCCCCTCGACGAGCACATCGTGCGCCGCCAGGTCGGCCGCGGTCACCGGCGAGTCGTCAGCCTTGGCGGTGACGGCGAGCTCGCGGCGCCAGTGCGGCAGAATCGCATCGCCGGCCTTGCGCACCAGTTCGATGACCGAAGGCAGATAGGGATGGCTCATGCGGCGAACTCCCCGCGTTGGGTCAGTAGATCGCGCGCCAGGTACAGCGCGGCCAGCGCCCGCCCCTCGCTGAACTGCGGGTGCTGCACGAGGCTCGACAGCTCGGCCAGGTCGAAGCGCTCGACACGCATCGGCTCCGGCTCGTCGCCGGGCAGGTGCTCGACATACAGGTCGCGCGCCAGGACCACCTGGATCTTCTGGCTCATGTAACCGGGCGACAGCGACAGCTCGGCGAGAAACTCCAGCTGACGGGCGCCAAAGCCGGCTTCCTCCTTCAGCTCGCGATTGGCCGCCTCGAGCACATCCTCGCCGGGCTCGATCAGCCCCTTGGGCAGCGACAGCTCGTAGCTGTCGGTCCCGCCGCAGTATTCCTCGACCAGCAGCACGCTGCGCGCATCGGCCATGGCGACGATCATCACCGCGCCATAGCCCGAACCCCGGCTGACCAGGCGTTCGTAGGTGCGCTCCACGCCGTTGGAGAACCGCAGCTGCAGCTCCTCGACGCGGAACAGGCGGCTGCTGGCAACGATCTCACGAGCGAGCACGGTGGGTTTCTGGCGCATGGGGCACTCCTGCAAACGCGAGGGGCTATCATAACCCGGCTTTTTCGCGGCGGCTGCGAGCGCTTTGCCAGCGAACGCACCGCCGATCCGCCACCTGCCGCGAGCCTGCCATGACTGCCAACCTGCCCTGGCGCGAGATAGACACCGTCCTGCTGGACATGGACGGAACCCTGCTGGACCTGCATTTCGATAACCATTTCTGGCTCGAGTTTCTTCCGGCCCGCTACGCCGAACGCCACGGCATCAGCCAGGCGATGGCCGAGCTCGAGCTCGGTCCGCTGTTCAACGAGCACCAGGGCCGCCTGACCTGGTACTGCCTGGACTACTGGACGCGCGAGCTGGACCTCCCGATCCGCGAAATGAAGCGCGAGATCGCCCACCTGATCGCCCTGCGCCCGGCGGCCGATACCTTCCTCGCCGCGCTGCGCCAGGCGCGCAAGCGGGTCGTGCTGATCACCAACGCCCACCGCGATTCGCTCTCGCTCAAGCTCGAGCGCGTCGAGCTGGCGCCCTGGTTCGATCGCCTGATCAGCTCGCACGACTATGGTTACCCGAAGGAGGAGGCGCAGTTCTGGCATGCCCTGAAGCAGGACATCGCGTTCGAGCCGGGTCGCACGCTGTTCATCGACGACAGCCTGCCGATCCTGCGCAGTGCGGGGCGCTTCGGCGTGGCGCACCTGCTGGCGGTACGCGAGCCCGACAGCCGGCGCGGCGCCAAGGACACCGAGGAATTCGCCGCCGTGGACGATTACCGTGATCTGGTGCAAAGCCTGGAGGCCGCCGGCTAGACGAAACAGCAGCGGCAGCGGGCCGAAATCATTACACTCTGCGCCAGATGACTGGCGGGTCGTTCGACAACGGACGTTCGATTGACACCGCCCGCTGCAGGTCGCGCGACCTGCAGCTGATACAAAGCGAACCAGGGGCCGTCGAGCCCGGTGCAAAGGGATGGAGAACGCATGGCATTAGCGCAGCGCTGGCCGCACAGCGAGAGCGAAATGGGCGAACGGATTCGCCGGCACGACTGGACCGCGACGCCGCTCGGCGCGCCCGAGGCATGGCCAGCCACGCTGCGCCTGCTGGTCGAGACGGTACTCGAAGCCCCGTTGCCGATGTGCATTCTCTGGGGCGAGGCGGATATCCAGCTCTACAACGACGCACACGCCCGTCTCATCGGCAGCCGCCATCCGGCCGAGCTGGGAGCGCCGGCTTGCCGCGGCTGGCAGGAGAGCTGGGCGCTGCTGGCACCGGCCTGCGACCGCGCGCGCCGTGGCGAGGCCCGTCTGCTGGAAAGCGAACGGCTGCGCCTAGAGCGCGACGGCCAGGCCTACGACGCCTGGTTCGACCTCGCCCTGAGCCCCATTCGCGGCAGCGAAGGCGGCATCTGCGGATTACTGCTGTGCCTGCGTGAGACCACCCAGCAGATCCGCACCGAAGAACGCCTGTCGCAGGCCGCGCTGCGCCACCAGCTGGACGCCGACTTCCAGCGCCACAGCGTGCGCCGGCTGCAATTGGCGCTCGAGGCCAGCGACCTGATCGGCATCTGGGACTGGGATGCCAACCGCGCGCTGCCCGGCCAGGAACTGGAGCTGCTGTCGCGCCTGGACGAGCGTAGCGAGGCCGGGCAACAGGGCTTCCACGTCCAGGACTTCTTCGCGCACATCCACCCGGAGGACCGCAGCGCGGTGCGCCAGGCCGTCGAACGCTGCCTGCGCCAGGGCGGCCCCTTCAACGAGCGTTATCGGCTCGCCGCTGCGCACGAGACGCCGCGCTGGGCCCAGGCACGCGGCCGCTGTCAGCGCGACGGCGACGAGGCGCTGCACTTCACCGGCGCGGTGATGGACATTACCCGCCAGCACGCCAGCGAGCAGGCGCTGCGCAAGAGCGAGACGGAGATCAAGGCGATCACCGACTCGCTGCCCATCCTCATCGGCTATGTCGACGACCAGCAGCGATTCCGCTTCAACAATCGTCACTACGAGGACTGGTTCGGTCATTCACCGCAGTGGCTGTACGGCAAGACCGTGCGCGAGGTGATCGGCGACAAGGCCTATCTGATCCGCGAGTCTGCCATCCAGCGGGCGCTGGCCGGCGAGCCGGTGAACTTCGAAGCCTATGCGCCGCACTGCGACGGCTCGGCTCGGCACGCACTGGTGCAATACCTGCCCAGGCACGACGAGCAGGGCAAGGTGCGCGGCTTCTTCGTCATGGCCATCGACGTGACCGAACGCTGGAAGGCCGAGCAGGCGCTGCGCGAACTGAACGAGACGCTCGAAAGCCGCATCCAGGAGCGCACCGAGGCGCTGGCGCAGGTCTACGAACGCCTGCTCAAGGAAATGGCCAGCCGCGAGCAGGCGCAGGAGGCCTTGCGCCAGGCGCAGAAGATGGAGGCGGTCGGCCAGCTCACCGGCGGCATCGCCCATGACTTCAACAACATGCTCACCGGCATCATTGGCGGGCTGGAGCTGATCCAGCGCTACAACCAGTCCGGTCGCCACCTGGAAACCGGCCGTTTCATCGAGGCCGCGTTCACCTCGGCCAATCGCGCCGCCGCCCTGACCCATCGCCTGCTGGCCTTTGCCCGCCGGCAACCGCTGAACCTGCGCCGGGTCGAGCTCAACGGGCTGATCGAGTCGATGCACGACCTGCTGGTGCGCACGCTCGGCAGCCACATCCGCATCGATACCCAGCTGACCGCCGATCTGTTGCCGGCGATCAGCGACGAAAACCAGCTCGAAAGCGCACTGCTCAACCTGGTGATCAACGCGCGCGACGCGATGCCCGACGGCGGCACCCTGTGCATCGCCACGGCGAACGTCGAGCTGCGGCGCGATGGCGAAGTCGGCGACCTGGAAGCCGGCCCCTACGTGACGCTGAGCGTGATCGACAGCGGCTGCGGCATGAGTGCCAAGGTACTGGCCAGCGCCTTCGAACCGTTCTTCACCACCAAGCCGATCGGCCAGGGCACGGGCCTCGGCCTGTCGATGATCTACGGTTTCGCCCGCCAGGCCGGCGGCCATGTGCTGATCGACAGCGAGCCGGGCCAGGGCACCGAGGTACGCCTGTACCTGCCGGTGCATCCGCAGCTGACGCTGCCGGCCGAGGACCTGCGCCAGGCAAGCGAAGCGCCACAGGCGCAACAAGGCGAAACCGTGCTGGTGGTCGAGGACGATCCGGCCGTGCGCCTGCTGGTCCTCGATGTGCTCGGCATGCTCGGATACTGCGCGATCGAGGCCGCCGAACCGCGCGCCGCAGCGCGCATCCTCGAAAGCAGCGAACACATCGACCTGCTGGTTACCGACGTCGGTCTGCCCGGCATGAACGGCCGCCAGCTGGCCGACATCGCCCGCCAGCACCGCCCCGAGCTGCCGGTGCTGTTCATGACCGGCTACGCCGAGCAGGCTGCCAGTTCGGGCTTTCTCGAGCAGGGCATGGACATGATCAGCAAGCCGTTCAGCGTCGATGCCCTGGCCCAGCACGTGCGCGACATGCTCGCCGCCGGCAGGGACGCCTAGCGCCAGCGCGACCGGCCATCGCCGGGCGCGGAACGTTCGCCGGCAGCCCGGGTTCACAATTGAACCCGTGCCCTGTCTGACGTTTACGCCATGAGATCCGCTGCCCGTGCCAACCTGAAAGTCGTCGATGCCGTGCCGGTTGGCGCGAGTCGTCGCTATCACTTCCACGCTCTTGGCGAGCCGGCCGAGCAGCCGGTCGAGCTCGCCGAGGAATGCGCCCTGGCGCTGGCCTACAACGGCATCAGCCAGGCGGTGATGATGGTCTCGCCGGCCGATCTCGAGGATTTCGTGGTCGGCTTCAGCCTGGGCGCCGGCATCGTCGAGCACCGCGGCGAGATCTACGACCTGCGCCTCAGCGGCACCCGTAGCGCGCGGCAGGCCGAGGTCGAGATATCCAGCCGCGCCTTCTGGCGGCTCAAGCAGCAGCGCCGCGGCCTGCCGGGTACCAGCAGCTGCGGCCTGTGCGGAGTCGAGGCGCTCGAACAGGCGCTGCCGCGGCTGGCACCGCTGCCACCTTCGGCCTTGCCCGCGCCAGGCTATCTGAACGGTCTGCGCCAGCGCATCGCGGCCTTCCAGCCCCTGGCGCACGACTGCGGCGCGGTGCACTGTGCGCTGTTCATGGACGCCAGCGGCGAAATCCGGCTGGCGCGCGAGGACATCGGCCGGCATAACGCACTGGACAAGCTGATCGGTGCGCTGGCGCGGCAGCGGCTCGAGGTCGCCGGCGGTCTGGCGATCGTCACCAGCCGCTGCAGCCTGGAACTGATCCACAAGGTGCAGCGCGCCGGCATCGGCACCCTGGTCAGCCTGTCGGCACCGACCGGGCTTGCCGCGCGCTGGGCACAGCAGCACAACCTCAACCTGATCCACCTGCCGCACCACAGCGAGCCACGGGTCTACAGCCCCGCCGAACCCGGCGCCTAGCGCCCACGGCAGCGCAAGCCGAATGGCCTCTGACCGCTTCGCTTGCGACCAAGTTCCTCAACTATTTCAAATACTTGTCAATCGAGAGATGGCTCACGCAATTTATCGATGAATGCTTGTGGACGGCGGCGTTACGGGTTCAGATCGCGGCGCAATCCACCAATCGGGGTTTTCCTATGAAGTATTCGTCGATTCTGCTGTTGTCCGCGAGCCTGCTCAGCAGCACCGCGTTTGCCGGTAGCAATACCGAGGCGGCCGTGGGCGGCGCGCTCGGCGGGGCATTGGGCTCGGTCGTCGGGGAACATCTGGGTGGCACCACCGGCGCCGCGATTGGCGCCGGGGTCGGCGGCGCCGCCGGTGGCGCCATCGGCGCGGACAAGCGCAGCCGCACCGAAGCGGCGCTCGGCATTCCGCACGCAAGAGAGGTTGCAGCATG
>ERZ1673962.229-NODE-229-length-47361-cov-55.205302_pt1 | contig 47361 bp, 42 predicted proteins | sample MGYA00580188_ERZ1673962 | MGnify/ENA primary metagenome ERZ1673962 (study PRJEB41334, sample SAMN05608104) | rock metagenome | biome: terrestrial subsurface; feature: shale formation; material: shale | place: USA: Pennsylvania ... | reverse complement strand
AGACACCACTGAGGGAGTCAACACCTGCGTGTAAAAAAGTTTCAGAAAGATGAAAGCAGCCAGTAGCAACGCCTAACCCCCCAAAAAAATAACGGACGCCGAGGCGTCCGTTATTTATAGCTACACTTGGTATTCAGCCACGCAGTCAGTGCAGGTAGAACAGGTGATGCTTTTTCTTGCCCAACTTGACTAGAAAGTACTTACCGAACCGAGCCGCATCGCGTGAAAACAACTTATCTGCCGCCATATTCTGATCCATACCGCATTCTTGATCATTGATCACGACCGCGTTGCGTTGCAGCGCATCCTTTACCTGCTTGCCTGAAGCGGCCAAGCCAGCCTCAACCAATAGAGTTGTCAGCGGCAGGTCAGTCAACTCAGCTGGCACCTGTGTTGCCGGCAGCCCATCCTGCTCCAGCTGGGCATAATCCGCAGCACTCAATTGAGATAGATCACCCGAAAACAAAGCTTCAGTGATGCGACGAGCCGCCTCGAGGGCTTCTTTCCCATGGACCATCTCGGTCATCTGCTCTGCCAAAACACGCTGAGCCTCGGGCCGGCCTTCACGGGCACGGTCTTCCGCCTCTATCGCGTCGATCTCGGCGACGGACAGGAAGGTAAAGAACTTCATGAAACGGTAAACATCTGCATCAGGCGTCTGTAGCCAGAACTGATAGAATGCGTAAGGAGATGTCTTTTTCGCATCCAGCCACACCGCACCGCTTTCAGTCTTGCCAAACTTGGTGCCATCAGACTTTGTAATCAGAGGTAAGGTCAACGCATGAGTGGCAGCGCCATTCACTCTGCGTGTCAGCTCAATACCGCCAACAATATTTCCCCATTGGTCGGACCCACCGATTTGGAGCGTACAGTCATACTTCTGATTCAGCTGCTGATAGTCATAGGACTGCAGAATCTGATAGGTGAATTCGGTGAATGACAAACCTGAGCCTTCACGCTCTATACGCTGCTTGACCGACTCTTTTGCAATCATTTTATTGACAGTAAAGTGCTTGCCGATGTCACGCAGGAAGCTGAGTACATCAACACTGGCTGTCCAATCGTAATTATTGGCCAATATGGCCCCATCTTCACCGTCAAAATCAATGAACCGGCTGATCTGGGATTTGAGGCATTCACTCCATTGCTGAACGATTTCAGCTGAGTTCAGCTGGCGCTCCTGATCCTTGAAACTCGGATCACCAATGAGGCCAGTCGCCCCGCCGACCAGAGCGATAGGGCGATGACCTGCCTGCTGAAAACGTTTGAGCATTAACAGAGGCACCAGGTGGCCCAAGTGCAAACTGTCTGCCGTGGGGTCAAAGCCGCAATAAAGCGTCACCGGCCCCTGAGACAGATGCTCGACCAGCTCTTCTTCATTGGTCGTCTGGGCAACCAGACCCCGGGCCTTGAGATCCTCAATCAAACTGTTTGCGTTCATACCGCCTGAATCCCTCTATATGGGTTGAGTGTAAGCCGATGGCGCATTCTAAACGCTCACAGGAATGTGAACAAACTCTATCCATTACCAACGTTCCACTGACACCCGACAAATATAAAAATGTTGAATTTCCGTTATACTCCGGTGTCAACGTCAGCGAATTTTCAAAATGACATGGGTGTGTTCGTGACCTCTTTTCTCCGTACTTTGCGCCAGCTTCCTCCGATACACATTGCCGCTGCCATGATTTGTATTGCGGTGATCAGCCTGATTTTCATTTTGATGCCAACTGAAGAGGCCGAAGCGATTAACCGGCCCATTTCACATCAGGAGCCCCCTGCCTCAATCACTGTTGACGACACATCACAACTTGTGGAACCCGATACACAAAATACTTCACCAACCTCAGTGGCACTCCCCATACCCACCGAATCCGAGGCCAGCATCCATCCAGCCGAAGCAGCAAGTCCGGCCGAAAACTGGGTCGAATACCGGATCCAGTCCGGGGACAACCTGACCTCTCTGTTCAAACGAGCAGGCCTCGGTCCGCGTGATGTGTATCGAGTGTCCAGTGCCGTAAGCGGAAGCAATGCTCTCAAGCAGCTGCGCCCCGGCGAACATATCTCTCTTCTTGTCGAAGATGGCCAATTGACAAAGCTGCGCCATGTTCGCAGTCGCTTGAGCAGCACCCTGCTCGTGCAAACAGAAAAAGGCTATGAAGTTGTGGAGGAAGAGCGCACACCAGAAAAGCGCACTGCGCACGCTCAGGGCCAGATAGAAAATTCGCTGTTCCTTGATGCCGCCCGTGCAGGTCTTTCTGATAAAGTCATAATGGAGTTGGCCTCGATCTTTGGTTGGGATGTCGACTTTGCGCTCGACATTCGGCGCGGTGACAGCTTCCAAGTGCTGTTTGAGGAGGAGTTTCTGGAAGGTGAAAAAATCGGGGACGGCAAAATTCTCGCTGCTCGCTTCGTTAACCAGGGGCAGAGCTACGAAGCCGTCCGTTATACGGACAGCAAAGGCGAGACCAACTATTTCACCCCTGATGGTCGCAGCATGCGCAAGGCATTCTTGCGATCACCCGTCGACTTCCGGCGTATCAGCTCGCACTTCAAACCGGAGCGCTTCCATCCAGTATTGGGCAAGAGACGCCCCCACCGAGGGGTTGATTACGCCGCCGCCACCGGCACACCAATCAAGGCTGCCGGTGATGGCAAAGTCATTTGGCGAGGCACCAAGGGCGGATATGGCCGTACCATCATCATCCAGCACGGTGGCAATATTACAACGCTGTATGCGCACATGAGTCGCTACCAAAAGGGCGTCAACAACGGCAGTCGCGTCAAGCAAGGCCAGGTCATCGGTTATGTCGGCGCATCAGGCCTCGCCACCGGCCCACACCTGCACTATGAATTCCGCATTAATGGCACTCATAAGAACCCGCTCACTGTAGCCTTGCCTCAGGCTGAATCGGTTCCGGCAAACGAGATGAATGCTTTCAACTCCCAGACAGGCAGCATCATGGCCGAGCTGAATCAGCGAACCGACACCCGCCTTGCCCTGAATGAGCCTGAACAATGACAGACCCGGAGTTTTATATCGGACTGATGTCCGGAACAAGCCTGGACAGCATAGACGCGGTACTGGTTCGATTCACACCGTCGTTCGAACTCTGCTCGGCTTACAGCCACCCCCTGCCCAGTGAGCTGCGCCACCAGATCACCCAGCTGACGCAACCCGGCAATGATGAGATTGAACAACTGGGGCGACTGGATATAGCGCTCGGTGAAATCTTTGCAGACGCAACCCTGTGTTTGTTGCAACAGGCCGGAGTATCGACTGACGCAATCAAGGCGATAGGCTCCCATGGCCAGACCGTTCGCCACCGGCCGGGGGCTGGCTTCAGCCTTCAGATTGGCGATCCAAACACGATTACAGAGCGCACCGGTATTACTACCGTAGCGGATTTCCGTCGCCGGGACTTGGCCGCTGGTGGTCAGGGCGCCCCACTGGTACCCGCCTTTCATGAGGCGTTATTCCGCAGTCCGATTGCCGACCGGATGATCGCCAACCTTGGCGGCATGGCCAATATTACCTTATTGCCAGCTGACCCGGTGAGTCCGGTGCTGGGCTACGACACTGGGCCGGCCAATGTGCTGATGGATGGATGGATCGAGCACAACCAACTCGGCTGTTACGACAGGGACGGCGCTTGGGCTGCAACGGGTACAGTCGACACCAAACTGCTGAATGCCTTGCTTGCACACCCTTTTTTTCACGCTGCGCCACCGAAAAGCACCGGACGCGAAGACTTCAACCCGAACTGGCTCAACATCATGCTTGCTCAATTCCACCATGAGCAGGCCCCTGAAAACATACAGGCGACACTGTTGGAACTGACAGCCATCACCCTGTGTGACGCCATCCGCAGCCAGCTGCTAATCCAACCTGAAGTGTATCTGTGCGGCGGAGGCAGCCATAACAGTCGCTTGGTGGAACGCATTCGCGCCCGACTCTCAGATTGCCGAGTTGACAGCACAACTGCACTTGGGCTTGACCCTGACTGGGTTGAAGCAACCGCTTTTGCATGGTTTGCCATGCGGACCCTTCAACAGCAAACCTCAAGCCTGCCAGAGGTGACAGGTGCCAAAGGCCCTCGCATACTGGGCACTATCTGTCCGGCCTGAATTCCGAAATGCAAAACGCCAGCTCAGCGGCTGGCGTTTTGACTGACTGATCGGTACAGAGAGATCAAATCGAAAAGGAAGAACCACACCCACAGGTTGTAGCGGCGTTGGGGTTGTTGATTACAAACTGCGAACCCTGCAGCCCTTCCTTATAATCTACCTCAGCGCCAGCCAGATACTGGAAGCTCATCGGGTCAACGACCAACAGCACACCATCACGCTCTACGACTGTATCGTCATCAGCCGTATTTTCATCGAAGGTGAAACCATAGGAAAAACCGGCACACCCCCCTCCGGTGATATAAACCCGCAGCTTCAGATTGTCATTTTGCTCTTCATCAAGCAAACGTCTAACTTTTCGAGCTGCCGCCTCGGTAAACGCAAGCGGAGCATCCTGTGCAGTTTCACTCATAGTCACACCAAACCTTTTCAATGCCGCGCATTTTGACTAAACCAACCAAATTAGTCAAGTATTACGGCATCAGTGCGACCTGTTCGAGGCCTGAACGCTCCGGCAGATCAAACATCAGGTTCATGATCTGCACTGCCTGACCGGATGCCCCTTTGACCAGATTGTCGATAACCGACAGCACAACAACGACATCTTCCCCCTGCGGCTGGTGCACACTGATGCGGCACATATTGGAGCCTTTCACACTGCGTGTTTCAGGGTGGCTGCCGGCCGGCATCACATCAACAAATGGCTCATTGCGATAGCGCTCTTCAAACAGCGCCTGCAAATCAGGCCCCACTGGATCCTTCAGCACAGAGTACAGGGTTGCATGAAGACCACGAATCATCGGCATCAGGTGTGGCGAGAAGGTTAGTCCCACCGGGCGTTCAGCGATACCGGACAGACCCTGACGAATCTCCGGCAGATGGCGATGACCGGGCACACCGTAGGCCTTGACGCTTTCGCTGGCTTCACACAGCAGAGTACCCACGCTGGCACCACGTCCCGCACCGCTGGCACCTGACTTGCAGTCCGCAATCAGGCGACGGTGATCAACCAGCTTGCTTTCCAGCAGTGGCAGATAACCCAACTGCACGGCAGTAGGATAACAGCCAGCACAACCAATCAACTCAGCACCCTTGATCTGATCACGGTTCAGCTCAGGCAGGCCATACACAGCCTTGGCCACCAAATCAGGGCATGTGTGCTTAAGGTTGTACCATTTTTCCCACAGCTCGATATCCTTGATACGGAAATCTGCGCCCAAATCGATTACACGCACACCGCGCTCGACCAGCTCTGGCGCCATGCTCATGGCAACCCCGTGAGGGGTGGCAAAGAACACTACATCACAGGCCGCCAACCGATCCACATCCGGAACCGTAAAGGTAATATCATGGTGGCCACGCAGGTTGGGATACATGTCGGCAACCGGGATACCTTCCTCGGATCGGGATGTAATGACCTCAACCCGCGCTTGCGGGTGATTGGCCAGAAGCCGCAACAATTCAACACCGGTATAACCGGTTCCGCCGACGATACCTACCTTGACCACATGCACCTCTCATCAGTATGCGAAAACTGTTAGGGTATAATACTCAGCCGTTCTGCAGATGACCACCGAGCACCCGAGAGCCCATCATGCCACACCGACTGCTGTCACTGGAACACTTCCGCACCCGGCTAGCTCATGTTGATGCCTTGCCCCAGCTGGTGGTGCTTGGCGTATTGTCGGGGCTCGTGGCCGGCGGACTCATGAGCCTGTTCCGAGGCGCTTACAACCTGTTGCAGCACTGGCTGCTTTCCGGTGGCACCGAAAACTTTGAAAGCCTTCCCGAAATCAGTCGCCTGCTGTTTCCCGTGGTCGGCAGCCTGTTGCTGATTCTGCTCTACCTTTCGATCCCCGCCTATGCTCGCAGCGTGGGTATCGTCCACCTGCTGGAACGCCTCAACAACCATCAGGGTCGCATGCCCGGCAGCAACATGCTGGTCCAGCTGCTGGCCGCACTCATTGCACTGGCCAGCGGCCATTCGGTTGGCCGTGAAGGCCCGGCCGTCCATATGGGCGCCGCCTCCAGCAGCTGGCTTGGCCAATGCCTCAATCTGCCCAACAACACGCTGCGCCTGCTGGTTGGCTGCGGTGCCGCTGCCGGCATCTCAGCCGCTTTCAACACACCGCTGGCAGGTGTCATTTTTGCCATGGAAGTGATTCTACTTGAGTACACTCTGGTCGGTTTTTTGCCCATTATGGTAGCAGCCGTGGTCGGGGATGTTGTTGTGCGCCTGACTGTAGGCGAAGCCATTGTATTCAATGCCCCGGCCCTTCAGATCCACGAGCTGTCCGAACTGCCGCTGGTAATGCTACTGGGGCTGATGACCGGGCTTCTCGCGGTCGGCTTTCATTTTCTGTATCGCCACACCTTTCGCATTTGCCAGTGGAGCATACCCACTCGCTTCCTTCTCGCTGGCACTCTCACCGGACTGGTAGCTATGCATTGGCCAGAAGTCATGGGCAGTGGCTACGATACAATCGAGGCCCTGTTCCACACCCGGCCTGCGGCAATCTGGCTGCTGGGGTTGTTGCTGGCCAAATGGCTTCTGACTCCAGTGATCATCGCACTGGGCATTCCGGCCGGGCTCATTGCACCCTCTCTGTTTATCGGTGCCTCGGCAGGCGCTTTACTTGGTGCGACAGGCAACAGCCTGGGGCTGACGGCCGACACTGCACTTTACGCCATGCTTGGCATGGGTGCGATGATGGCGGCTCTGCTCAACGCCCCGCTGGCAGCCCTGCTGGCGATGCTGGAGCTGACCCACAACACCGCGATCATCCTGCCCGGCATGCTGGCAATCGTCACCGCTAACCTCACCACCCGTTACGGTTTCGGCCTGCCTTCGATATTTCATGCCTCTTTGCAGGCACAGGGGATGGATCTACGCCAGGCACCCTTGACTCAGGTGCTGTCTCGAGCAGCCGTTGGCAGCCTGATGCAACGAAATTTTGCGGAGACTGAGAGTATCATCAGCCTGTCGTCTGCACGTGACCTGCTGACCGCAGCACCTCAGTGGCTGCTGGTGCAAAAGGGTGATAACAGCTTTTTGCTGCCGCCGGCGGACCTGAAAGTCTGGCTTGAAAATGAAGCGGCAGACAAAACCGCCCCCGAGCTGTCGATAAACCTGCTGGAAATACCGGCACAGCGACGGGATGTAATGCCCCTGCTCTATCGCTCCACGCTGAAGGAAGCGCTTGATCTGATGCTGCAACATCAGCTTGATTACCTGCTTGTCGTAAGCAACCAGGAGTCCCCACTGGGGCTGATCAGCAAAGAACAGATCGAGTCCTACTACAACCACAAGCAGAGCCTCTGATGCCTACATTCTCTTTATCAGGTCTTTACGGCATTACCGATGCCACCCTCATGCCCGATACCCAGACCATGCTGAACGCCTGTGAAGCGGCCATCGCTGGCGGCATGAAAGTCCTGCAGTATCGGGACAAGTCAAACAATTCAGCGCTTCGCCTCGATCAGGCCAGCGCCTTGCGTGCATTGTGCAAAAGCCATAATTGTATCTTCCTGATCAACGATGATGTGGAGCTGGCACTGTCCTGCAAGGCTGACGGCGTCCATCTGGGGCAGAAGGATGGCAGCCTCACGGAGGCACGACAGCGACTGGGCAAAACCGCCATTATCGGACAGACCTGCCATGACCGGCTTGAGCTTGCAATCAGGGCCCAGGCCGAAGGTGCAAACTATGTTGCCTTCGGCGCTTTTTTCCCCTCCAACACCAAACCAGGCGCCAGCCCGGCTCCTCTTTCACTGCTCTCCACGGCACGAGCGCAACTGAGTGTACCCATGGTAGCGATAGGCGGCCTCAGCGTGGATAATGCGACACAAGTGATTGCAGCCGGCGCCGACATGACCGCAGTCGTGCACGCCCTGTTCGCCGCGCAGGATATTCGCACTCGGGCTGAACAGTTCAGCCGGCTGTTCCGTATTCAGGCACAAAACCATTAAAGGAAGCGACACATGTCCCGTTCAGAATCCCTGTTCAAGGCCGCTCAGACTCACATCCCCGGTGGCGTCAATTCCCCGGTTCGCGCATTCAAGGGTGTTGGCGGCACCCCGGTTTTCTTCAAGCGAGGTGAGGGTCCTTTCCTGTATGACGAAGACGACCGCCGCTACATCGACTATGTAGGTTCGTGGGGTCCCATGCTGCTTGGGCACTCATTCCCTCCCGTGATTGAAGCGGTGCGCGCTGCACTGGATAACGGCCTCGGGTTTGGTGCCCCCACCGGCATTGAAACCGAAATGGCTGATCTGGTCTGCGAACTGGTGCCCTCCATGGAGATGGTCCGCATGGTCAGCTCCGGTACCGAGGCCACCATGAGCGCCATACGTTTGGCCCGCGGTTACACCGGTCGTGACAAGATCGTGAAGTTCGAGGGCTGCTACCATGGTCACTCCGACTCTCTGCTGGTTAAGGCCGGCTCCGGCGCATTGACGTTGGGTGAGCCCAACTCACCCGGAGTGCCGGCCTCACTGGCCGAGCACACTATTACGCTGACCTATAACGATATCGACAATGTCCGCCAGGCCTTTGCTGAGATCGGCGATCAGGTTGCCTGCATTATTGTTGAACCCGTTGCCGGCAACATGAACTGTATTCTGCCCGAACCGGGCTTTCTGGAGTGTCTGCGCGAAGTCTGTGACGAACACGGCAGTGTACTGATTTTCGACGAGGTGATGACCGGATTCCGTGTGGCGCTGGGCGGTGCTCAGGAATATTTCAACATCAAACCGGACCTGACCACACTGGGCAAGATCATCGGTGGCGGCCTTCCGGTCGGAGCCTTCGGGGGCAAGCGTGAGATTATGCAGCATATCGCCCCGCTGGGTCCGGTGTATCAGGCCGGCACTCTGTCAGGTAACCCGCTGGCGATGGCGGCAGGTCTGACCATGCTGCAGGCACTGCGTGAGCCGGGTATACATGAACAGCTTTCTGCCAAAACCGAATATCTGACCCAAGGGCTGGAAGCAATGGCCAAACGGCACGGTGTTGCGTTCACCACCAGCGCCATTGGCGGCATGTTCGGCCTTTTCTTCACCGAGCAGGAGACAGTCAGCAGCTTTGCTGATGTGATGCGCTGCGACGCGAAACGTTTTGGTGAATTCTTCCACGGCATGCTGGACGCAGGTATCTATCTGGCGCCCTCTGCGTTTGAAGCCGGCTTTGTTTCCAATGCACACACAGAAGCCGAGCTGGATGCGACCCTGGAAGCGGCTGACAGTGTATTTGCCAAGCTGGCGGGATAACACATGGCGGGCGATATTGTACTGCTGGCAGCCGCCCTGTTCAGTGCGGTACTGATGTTCCGCCAGACGGAAGACACGTCTGAAGAGCAGAGTCTGTTGTTGAAAGTGAGCTGCCTCGCACTGGTGTTTGTGGCTCTGGCCGCACTGGGCCGCCTGACACTCACTGACAGCGGGCAGGATATCGAAACGCTGCAGCGCATGCTGGACAACTTGGCACTGTATGCCGCCCTGCCCCTGCTGGCCACCGTCATGGCAGGACAGGCGATGCAATGGCACTGGTCCAGAGCGGGCTGGGGAAGATGGCTGCTGGGACTGTTTGCTCTGTTTGAACTGTGCCGACGCATGGGGCTTGGCGAGGCCTACACACTGGCGATCGGCATCGCCATCAGCTTTGTGCTGCTGGGTGCCGCCCTGCGCCTGCACGGCACCTTTGCACGACTGGCCTCAGCCGGCAGTGGGCTGCTGCTGGCGGTTGCCGTGTGCAGTCCGCTTCTGCCGGTGCCCCCGTTACCAGCCTTTGTGCTCAGCTCAGCACTGGCAGCGGCCCTGCCTCTGTTTGCCTTTGCCCTGTTGAGCCAGGTCAAACAGCCGTCGCCTCAATAGGCGGCGGCTCGCTGGCGCGCTTCAGCCGCACCTGCACTGTTACCTCCTTCATTGCGAATTTCAGCAACCAGCGTCCATAAGCGGCGCAGGGCGCTGTCCTGCCCGGAAGCGATGCTGATTCCCTTCAAAGCAACCTGTTCCGCTTGCAAAAACTGCCCCTGTCGACGCTGCACATCCGCCAGCTGGATATAGACCTCAGGGTCACGCGGGGCGATACGCAGGGCGCGCTCCAATCGACTCTGGGCCGTGCGCAAATCGCCACTGCCGGTATCGCTGCGGGCATTTTCCAGCAAGGCAACAACCGCTGGGCTCTGTGGCTGTACCGGCAGCGTTTCAGTGATAGCCTGACCGGACATGGGCTGCGGTGCTTCACGCTGGGCACGTATCACCGGCGCTTCACCCACCGGAATCACCTGCACCCCCGGGGTTTCCTCAACCGGAACCACACTGCCAGGCGGCTCTGCAGCGGGAGCGCGCGCGCCCCTATCCTCTACAGGCGCACGATAGGGATTGGGGCCTGCACAGCCGGCAAGCAGAGCAGCAAATGCTGCCATCAAACAGATCTTTTTCATCCTGTCCTTCTTTGATCAGTTAAACCAGTTGCGGAACCAGTCAAGTGAGCGGTTGATCGGATTATGCTGACCGCAATCGACGCTTTGTTCTGGTGCCGTGCCCTTCAGGAACGGCAGCTGACGAGACCCCTCGCAGCGCTCATCCGAGCGCAGACCTGTAGCCTCATCGATCCAGACATACTCAACACCGGCAGGGCGAGTTGCGATAAACGGTTCCGGACGTTCGCGTCGCATCAGCTCGGTCCAGACCCGCAGAGCTCCACTCGATCCGGTGAACGGCAGTGACGTATTATCATCACGCCCCAGCCAGACCACTGCAAGCCGATCACCCGTAAAACCAGCAAACCAACTGTCGCGCTGGTCGTTCGAGGTACCGGTCTTGCCGGCCACGTTCAGATTCGCCGGCAGCGTATTGTATACGCTACGTGCCGTACCTTCGCGCGCAACCTCCTGCAAGGCATACTGCATCAGATGTACAATTTCCGGCTTGACCTGCTGTTTCAATGTAAACGGATAACGTGACAACTCTTTGCCTTCGGCATCGGTCACCCGGCGTATCACTCGCAAAGGCATCTTGAAGCCATTCGCCGCGATAGTCTGATAGATACTGGCCAGTTCCAGTGGCGAGAGCGCCTGCGCACCCAGGAGCAGAGAGGGAAAAGACTTGAGTTCGCGCTCGGCACCAAGACGCTCCAGCATGTCAATCACGCGCCCCAGCCCAACCTCCATACCCAAACGAGCGGTGGACTGATTATAGGAGAGCGCCAGTGAACGGTGCAACGGCACCACCCCGTGACTGCGGCGATCAAAATTCTGCGGCTGCCACAGAGATCCATCTGGCTGCTTCAGCTTAAAAGGCTCATCTTGCAGCGGCGTTGCCAGTGTATAGCCCTGCTCCAGCGCCGCCAGATATACCGCAGGTTTTACCAAAGAGCCGATTGGACGCAGCGCATCCAGCGCACGGTTGAAGCCTTCGTAGCGTGTTTCACGCCCACCAATCAGCGCCAGCACTTCACCTGTCTGAGGATCCGTTACCACCATGCTGGCCTCAAGTCCGGCAGCCTTATTGCCATAGCGCTGCTCAAGCTGCTTCAGGCTCTGTTCCAGCGCCGCCTCGGCACGGGTTTGTACCAGCGGGTCAAGGGTCGTGAAGATGCGCAGCCCTTCCGTTGCCAGATCATCATCGCGATACTCTTCCCTCAACTTGCGCTTGACGAGATCAAGATAAGCGGGATACATCCCCTTGTGCAGGCTGCGTTGCTGTACCACGCCCAGCGTCCGGCCTTGGGCTTCATCATATTCCGCCCGGCTGATGTGGCGCTGTTCAAACAGCATTTTCAGCACCAGGTTGCGGCGCTCAAGCGCGCGTTCTGGATGGCGACGCGGATCATACCAGGATGGGCCTTTCACCATCCCAACCAGCAATGCCACCTGATGCAACTCCAGCTCGGTAATCGGTCGAGCAAAGAAGTATTGACTGGCCAGCCCAAAGCCATGAATCGCGCGACTGCCGGACTGCCCCAGATACACTTCATTCAGATAGGCTTCAAGAATTTCTTCCTTGGAATAGTGTAGCTCCAGCAGTACCGCCATCGGCAGCTCCAGCAGCTTGCGACTCAGGGTACGGTCCGAGGTTAGGTAGAAGTTCTTTATCAGCTGCTGGGTCAACGTACTGCCGCCCTGGGCAAAACGACCGGCACGGATATTGACCCACATTGCACGGGCGATCCCCTTGAGCGAAACGCCGTGGTGTTCATAGAACGCCCGGTCTTCGACCGTGACCAAGGCCTGCGCAAGATGGGGGGGAGCCTGCTCCAGCTTGATCAGGTCTCGATCTTCATTGGAACGGGGGTAAATACCTCCGATCAGAATCGGCTCCAAACGCACCAGCGGCAGTTGCTGTCCACTCTGAGCCCGGATGGAATCAATCCGATCACCGGAGAAACTCAGCAGCATGTCATGCGATGGCTCAGCCCCATCAGGAAAATTGAAACCTCGACTGTGAATACGCGCCCGGCTACTGGCCCATTCGACACTTCCCGGCCGGCTGGCCTGGCGCTCAAAGCGATACCCCAGCGCTCTGAGTTCCTGTTTGAGCTCATCCATGGCCAGCTTCTGTCCGGGGTAAAGCTCCAGCGGTCGTGCATATACTTTGGCCGGCAGTGCCCAGCGTTTGCCTTCAAACTTGCTGCGCACCTGGGCATCCAGATAGATCAGGCCAACGCCGGCGATAACCGACAAAACCACCCCCAGTTTGAGCAGCCATCCCAACAGGCGGCGCAGACGAGAGGGTCGTTTTGCCTGACGGGAGGCAGATCGTTTTGCGGTGGTGGTTCTCTTTTTAGTCATCGCGTCAGTATAATCTTATGCCATCGCTGACAACAGCAGGAGTCTCATGTTACCCAAACTGATACAGTCACTGAGCGAGCCCGGGCATTATCCTCACCCGACCGGCACGATCCGAGTGATTGAAACACACATCTCCTGGCTGCTGCTCACGGGCGAGTTTGCCTACAAAATCAAGAAGCCGGTCAACTTCGGTTTTCTTGACTTCACCACGCTTGAGCAGCGACGCCACTGCTGTGAAGAGGAACTGCGTCTAAACCAGCGCCTGGCACCGGATATCTACATCGATGTGGTTCCAATTGGCGGCTCCTGCACAGAACCCGAGCTGGGAGCCAGCGAGGGGATTATCGAATACGCAGTCCGAATGTATCAGTTCGACCCTGAACTGCGGCTTGACCGCCTGCTGCAGCGACAGCTATTCGAAAGCCACTGGATCGACCTTTTGGCCGAGCAGATTGCAGAATTCCACCAAAAAATCCCGATCGTGGCTCAGGACAGCCCCTGGGGTGAACCTGATACACTGTGGGAGGTCGTGGCTGACAATTTCCGCCATATCCCGCCTGATCATCTCGATACCGACGACTGGAGCTTGCTGCAGCGTCTGTCTGCACAGATCGCACAGCAATTCCGTGCACTGGAAGACAGGCTCAGGCAGCGCAAGCGCGAGGGACACGTCCGCGAATGCCACGGCGACCTGCACTTGGCCAACATAAACCTGTTTCACGATCAACTGCGTCTGTTTGATTGTATTGAGTTCAACCTGGAGTTTCGCTGGATAGACACCATCTCCGATCTGGCGTTTCTGTTGATGGATTTGGAGGCCAACCAGCAATTCCGTTGGGCCAACCGCTGCCTTAACCGCTACCTGGAACTGACCGGCGACTACTCCAGCTTGCCACTGCTGAATTTTTTCAAGGCCTACCGCTCCATGGTGCGCGCCAAGGTTGCGATGCTGGGACTGGAGCCCGACCTGGAAACCTGTCGCCACTATCTGCAATTGACAGCCCACTACTGTCGGGAACGCCGCCCTACCGTGTTCCTGATGCACGGTGTCAGCGGCAGCGGCAAGAGCTATCTCAGCGAACGACTGGCAGAAGCAGTCGGCGTCATACGCATTCGATCTGACATCGAACGCAAACGCATCTACCGAGAGCTATCCCTGCAGGGCCACTCACTGGCGTTGTACGGCGCCGAAATGAACACGCGGACCTTTCAGTATCTGCATGACACCACAGCTCAGGCATTGAAGGCCGGATATTCCGTGGTCGTGGATGCCACCTTCATCCGGCAGCGCACCCGCAACGCATACGTCGAGCTTGCAAAGAACCTCGACATCCCGGTGAGAATTATCAGCTGCCACTGCGAACTCAACTTGATTGAGGCGCGCCTGAAACGACGTGAAGCGGAAGGCCGCGACCCTTCCGATGCCGATGTCAGCGTCATGCGCGAACAGATGAAAGTACAGCAACCCCTGACCAGCGAAGAGCAGTTGATCACCCTGCCGGTGGACACCCGCGATGATGAAGCGATCGAACAGCTGATGGCGCAGCTGCGTGCGCAACGCCTGATCACCGACTGACACCAACCGAAAGGCTCCTATCACTTGAAACTGTGCACACTCGATGAATTACAGCCCAACAGCCCGCGGGGGTTTGATCTTGAGGATGGCACCGCTCTGTTGCTGATCCGACGCGGTGAGAGTGTTGTTGCCTGGCGCAACAGCTGCCCGCATCGTGGTATCCGACTGGAGTGGCAACCGGACCAGTTCCTCGATTACGAGAAGCAGTTCATCCAGTGCGCCACTCACGGCGCACTGTTCGGTATTGATGACGGCATCTGTATCGCGGGCCCCTGCCCTGGCGAACAGCTGGAACCCCTGACGGTCGAGATTCACGATGGCGAGGTGTGGCTTATCCGCGATTGATGCGCTGCTGCAGCCGTTCCAGCGCCAGCTCAATGCGATCAAGCCCGGTGGTATAGGAAAAACGGATATACCGCTCAGGCCGGTTAAGGCCAAAGTCAGCGCCGGGCGTGACCGCGACATAATCCTCTTCCAGCAGAGACCAACAAAAGGCAAAGCTGTCATCGGTCAGGTGCGAAGCATCGGCATAGACATAGAACGCACCCTCCGGCATGCGAGGAATACCGAAGCCCAGCTCCCTCAACCCGGCCACAAGCCGATCACGACGCAGCGCAAACGCCTGCCGGCGCTGCTCCAGTATCGCGATGGTATCCGGCTCGAACGCGGCCAGCGCAGCATGCTGTGACAGCGTTGCCGGCGAGATGAACAGATTCTGGGCGATCTTTTCCATTTCGGCGACCGCCTCTTCCGGCGCCACCAGCCAGCCCAGACGCCAGCCGGTCATGCCGAAATACTTGGAAAAGCTGTTCAGCACCAGCGCATCCGGTGCCACACCCAACACCGTTTCGGCATCAAAGCCATAGGTGAGACCGTGATAAATCTCGTCCACGATCAGCGAACCGCCACACTGGCGTACCTGATCTGCAATGGCACGCATCTGAGCAGAAGGCACCAACGAACCGGTGGGGTTTGACGGTGACGCCAGCAACACCCCGGCCGTATCCTCAGCCCAGTGTTGTGCCACCAGATCGGCATTGAGCTGGTAGTTCAGTTCCGGTCCCACCGGCACCAACTGCCCACGTGCTTCCAGCAGGCGCAGAAACTGACGATTGCAGGGGTAGCCCGGATCCGCCAGCATGAAATGACTGCCAGGCGCCGCCAGCAGCGAGAACGCCAGCAAAAGAGCTCCAGAAGCACCGGCCGTAACCAACACCTGGCGCGGACTGATGTTGACGCCATAGCGCCGCTGGTAAAAATCCGCGATAGCCTCACGCAGCGGCATGATGCCACCTGCCGGGGTATAACGCGTATGCCCTGCATCCATGGCTCGACGTGCAGCCTGCATGATTGGCTCTGCTGTGGGAAAGTCGGGCTCCCCGGCCTCCATATGCACCACATCCCTGCCCTCGACATCCAGCTCGGCCGCACGCTTGAGCAGATCCATCACTTTGAACGAATCAATCTCGCGTGCCCGTGCAGTCCAGTCCGATATCATCTTCACTCCTCCGATCCAGATAAGCGCCTCAGTATATCCGACAACGCCCGTTGCAAGCCTCTGTTGCAGCGGGTGAAATCAATCGCGATGGCAAAAAGGCCAAACAGGTCTAGCCTAAAGACTGGGGTTCTGGTACTTTCACCGGCTTTTAAAGCACCATAGTGTTCCCATATCAGGGCGCCAGGCCGGAGCAATCGGGCTTTCCATGGTCTGAGCCCCCAATGACGTGAGGCTGCGCCCATGCCTAAAACAACAGATACCAAGTTCATGCACTTCGAACCTTACCCGCTGGATAACGGCGAAGAATACATGAACGAAGCGCAGAAAGAGCATTTCCGCAAGATTCTTCTTGGCTGGAAACGCGAGCTGATGGAGGAAGTCGACAGCACCATCACGCATCTCAAGGAAGAAGCCTCCAACTTTGCTGACCCAAGCGACCGCGCCAGTCAGGAAGAGGAGTTCAGCCTTGAACTGCGCACCCGTGACCGCGAGCGCAAGCTGATTCGCAAAATCGACGAAGCGCTTGAGAGCATCGACTCCGATGACTACGGCTACTGCGAGGCCTGCGGTGTCGAGATCGGCATCCGCCGTCTTGAAGCACGCCCGACGGCCACTCTGTGCATCGATTGCAAGACGCTGGCTGAAATCAAGGAAAAGCAGCTCGGCCGCTGAGCCTGCGCGTCGGGGCCTCTGGCCCCCGACTCCCGCCTGACATCGAGCCCTCACCTTGAGTTGCATCGGACGTTTTGCCCCGTCACCGACCGGCCCACTCCATTTCGGCTCTCTGCTTGCCGCACTGGCAAGCTATCTCGATATGCGTTCGCGCAATGGGGAGTGGCTGCTGCGGATAGAAGATCTTGACCCGCCACGCGAGCAGCCCGGCGCGGCCGATTCGATTCTGCACACCCTTGACGCCTTCGGCCTGCACTGGGATGGCCCTGTGGTATACCAAAGCAAGCGGCTGAAGTGCTATCAGGACGCGCTGGAGCTGTTACTGGACCAAGGCGCTGCCTATCGCTGCAGTTGCAGTCGCAAGCAGCTCAGAGCCAGAGGCGTGACCGGCTTGTATGATGGCCATTGCCGGCGTCATCCGCCATCCGCCTCTGCCAGCTGCGCCGTTCGGGTGATTCACCCACAGGCGGAGCAGCAGTTTCATGACCGCATCCAGGGTTCCAGAACATACAACTGGCAGAATGAGCGCGGGGATTTTGTCGTGTTTCGCCGTGATGGGCTGTTTGCCTATCAACTGGCCGTCGTCGTTGATGACGCGGCTGCAGGTGTAACCGACATTTTGCGAGGCAGCGACCTGATTGACGAAACACCGCACCAGATCGCGCTGCAAGCCCTGCTTGGCTATTCGACACCCCAGTACGCGCATATACCCGTGATCACAAACCCGGCCGGGCAGAAGCTGAGCAAACAGAACCTGGCACCGGCGATCGACCCTGGCCAACGCCAACAACTGCTGCTGCGCGCGCTGTCACTTCTCGGCCAGAAGCCACCCGCCGACCTGGCAACAGCCAGTCGGGATGAGTTGCTCTCGTGGGCCATCACGCACTGGAACATCACTGCAGTTCCCGGCACACTGAGCCTGTGTGAACCCGAGACCTGAATATGTATCTGCATCGCCTACTGCTGCTTCTGTTGCTGGCCACTCTGCTGCTGCCGGGACTGGTCGAGCTATGGCTATTCCACAGCGGCCACTGGCTGATGCCTTTTCTGATCTGGGCGCTGCTGATCCTGCTGGCAGCGACCGCCGAATGGCGCCACCGTCACCATGAACTTTGATCTCAGTCTGCTGGCCCTGCTCGGCTGTGGCTATCTTCTCGCATTGTTCGGCGCCGCCTGGCTCACCGACAAGGGGTTGCTGCCTGAACGCATCACCCGACACCCACTGGTGCATGTGTTGGCACTTGGTGTGTTTGCCAGCGCCTGGACCTTCTATGGCATCTTTGGCGTTGCGTATCATTCCGGCTATGTCTATTTGATCTCTTACATGGGGGCCTCCATCAGTTTCCTGCTTGCCCCATTGGTGCTGATTCCATTGCTGAGAATCACTCGGCGACACCAGCTCAGCTCTCTGCCGGATCTGTTTGCCTTCCGTTTTCGCAGTGGCGGTGTAGGAACGCTGACCACTTTATTAATGCTGTTTATCAGCCTGCCGCTGATCTCGATCCAGATTCAGGCACTGGCCGACTCGCTGCCCATGCTGAACGACCGCATCTCCTCCAATCGGGCGGCAGCCGGCTTCTGCATCATTCTCACCCTCTTCACTCTGCTGTTTGGCGCTCGGCATGCCTCACTGCGCAGCAGCCATCGCGGGCTGGTGTTTGCTATCGCGCTTGAATCTCTGTTCAAGCTGATTGCCCTGTTGCTAATCGCGGCCTACGCATTCTGGGTCCTGCTGGGTGGTATCGAAGGACTCAGTGACTGGCTGCAGCGAAATCCAGAGGCGCTGCAGCGACTGCAACAGCCGCCGGACACCAGTCACTGGCAAATCCTGCTGCTGGCGTTTTTTGCCTGTGCCTTTGTCATGCCTCACATGTTCCACATTGCGTTCACGGAAAACCTGCCCACCGAAAGCCTGTACCGCGCCAGCTGGGGTATTCCTCTTTTTCTGCTACTACTTGCCATCACCGTTCCCCCCATTCTCTGGGCCGGCATGAAACACGATGCGATCACCAATCCCGAATACCTGCTGCTGCAGTTGGGGCAGAACCTGCAATTGCCGTGGTTCAGTCTGTTGACGTTCATCGGCGGGCTATCGGCGGCCAGTGGTATCATCATAGTGGCCACCGTGGCGCTGGCATCGATGCTGCAAAACCATGTCGTACTGCCCTTGGTACGGGTACCGGACAATGTCCGCTTCTACGCCTGGTTACTGTGGTTGCGACGACTCATCATCATGGCGGTAATGCTGGGCAGCTATCTGTTTTTCCGCCATATAGGTCAGCAGTTTTCACTGAACCAGCTTGGGCTGCTGGCATTTATCGCCTTTCTTCAGTTTCTGCCGGGAATACTCGCAACCCTGTACTGGCCCAACGCCAGTCGCAACGGTTTTCTTCTCGGCCTGACAGGGGGTATAGGCCTCTGGGCACTGGGCATGCTGCTGCCGATGATGCTAGATGGCGCTCCGCTGGATGCCGGAGCCTTGAGTCAGTGGTACAAGGTAGCTCTATTATCGGTACTGCTTAACACGGCGCTGCTGGTACTCGGCTCTCTGCTTTTCCCCGGCCACGAGGGCGAGAGACAGGCCGCCGAAGCCTGTGCGCTCAACGTCATGCCTCGTCCTCTGGGCTTGGGCCTGGCTGCCGCCAGTGAAGCGGAGTTTGTTGCCCGCCTGACACCCAGACTGGGGGAGCAGCCTGCGCAGCGGGAAGTTCAGCGTGCCATGTTCACATTGCAGCTGAGCCCAGGCCAGCTGAGACCGTTGGACAGCCTGCGCCTGCGGACCCAGCTGGAACAGAATCTTTCCGCCCTGCTGGGACCTGTGGAGGCAACAGCACTGCTGCAACCATTGGAAACTGATCGCAGCGCCGGTTTCAAGGCCCGCGAGGTCCATCTGCTGGAGCAGCAACTTGAAACCTACGACCAACGCCTGTCGGGCCTTGCAGCCGAGTTGGACCAGCTCAGACGCTACCATCGCGCCACCTTGCAGCGCTTGCCTATCGGGGTCTGCACACTGGATGCAGACCACCGCATCCTGTTCTGGAATGCCGAGCTGGAGCAGTACACAGGGCTGAGTGCAGAACAGGCTCTCGGCAATTCGCTGGCACACTTGCCACTGCCCTGGAGCCGCCTGCTGAAGGAGTTTGCAGACAACAATACCCTGCACCAGGAAGCTCAAATGATTGAACTGCATGGCGAGCACCGCTGGTTCAGCCTGCACAAGGCACGTCTGGATGACACGCCTGCGCAAGGCAAGGTCCTGCTGATTGAAGAGGAAACCGAGCATCTGATGATGGCCCGCAAGCTGGCCCACAGCGAACGCCTGGCCTCCATTGGTCGCTTTGCGGCCGGCGTCGCTCACGAGATCGGTAATCCGGTGACCGGCATCGCCTGTCTGGCCCAAAATCTGAAGCTGGAAACGGATCTGCCCGAGGTGTTGGAAACCGGCGATCAGATTGTTGATCAGACCCGTCGCATCAACCGTATCGTTCAATCACTGGTGCGTTTTGCCCACACCGGCCGTCAGGAAGGCCCGGAGCACTTCGAGCCGCTCGATTTGCGCCACTGCATTAATGAAGCGATCCATCTGGTCACCCTCGACAGCCACAGCCGACAGCAACATTTTGTCAATCAGGTTGATCCGTCCCTGCAAATTCGCGGCGACTTGCAACTGCTGCTGCAGGTATTCGTGAACCTGCTTAACAACGCCAGTGATGCCTCGCCACCGCAAGGGCTGATTGAAATCGAGGCTCAGGGAAGCGAAACCAGCATCTGCATTCGTGTTACCGATGAGGGCACTGGCATCGCCCCGGAGCATCTCAATCGCCTGTTCGAGCCCTTTTTCACCACCAAGGAGCCCGGACGCGGAACCGGTCTGGGCTTGCCTTTGGTCTACAACATCATTGTGCAGCATTATGGTAATATCGAGATTCTTAGCCCGGCCAACAAAAACCAGAACAAAGGCACTCAGGTCGTAATCACCTTACCCCGGCTGAACGAGGAAAATGCCCTTGCGTCGCCGGCTGCTCATGGAGAAGGTTTGTCCGGATGAGTCGAATTCTGATTGTCGAGGATGAAAGTATCATCCGCTCAGCGCTCAGGCGCCTGCTGGAAAAAAACGGATATGAAGTCAGTGATGCAGGCTCGGTGGCCGAAGCCTGTGGCGACTTCAGCCTGGATAGCTTTGACCTCATCATCACCGATTTGAGGTTGCCCGGCGCGCCTGGTACCGACCTCATCGGACTGGCCGGATCGGTGCCGGTATTGATCATGACCAGCTATGCCAGCCTGCGCTCAGCGGTGGATGCCATGAAGCTTGGTGCCGTTGACTATATTGCCAAGCCGTTCGATCACGACGAAATGCTGAAAACCGTAGCGGCCACGCTGTCACAGCCCCGTACTGCTCCAGACAGTGAAGTCGGCGGCAATACCAGCAGTAAAGCGCCCGAACAGACGCGCATCATCGGCTCCTGCAAGTCAATGCAGGAACTCTACCGCCGCATCGGCAAAGTCGCACGCACCGACGCTACCGTATTGATCCTTGGCGAATCCGGCACCGGCAAGGAGCTGGCCGCCCGCGCCATTCACGAACAGAGCAACAGGGCCAACCGCCCCATGGTGTGCGTCAACTGCGCCGCCATACCGGAGACACTGATCGAGTCCGAACTGTTCGGGCATGAGAAAGGCGCCTTTACCGGCGCAACCAGCGGCCGCAGTGGCCTGATTGAAGCCGCCGATGGCGGCACCCTGTTTCTGGACGAAATCGGTGAACTGCCTCTGGAAGCTCAGGCTCGCCTGCTGCGTTTCCTGCAGGAGGGTGAAATTCGCCGGGTTGGGGCAGTACAACCGCTCAAGGTGGATGTGCGTCTGATCGCTGCTACGCATCGTGACCTCAAGACACGCGCTCGTTCCGGTCAGTTCCGTGAAGATCTGTATTACCGCCTGTATGTGATGGAGCTGCGCATGCCTCCGCTGCGGGCACGAGAGGACGACATTCTGGAGCTGGCAGAAGCCTTCCTGTCCAAGCAGGCCGAAAAGATGCGGTGTGAGTCTCTCAACTTCAGCCCCGAAGCACTGGAGCTTCTGCGCAGCTATCACTGGCCCGGCAATGTGCGAGAGCTGGAAAATGCGATTGAGCGCGCCGTCATTCTGGCCGATGGTCGGCAGATCACTCCTGATCTTCTGGGCCTTGAGCTGGAACAGCAAAGCCTGGCCGACATCGAAAGCCAGTACGCCCAACGGCACAGACCGCCACCTGTTGACAGCGACGCTTCCTCCGGCGCCCGCACAGACCTGTCCCTGGATGACTACTTCCAGCGCTTCGTCCTTGAAAACCAGGACCAGATGAGTGAAACCGAACTGGCCAAAACGCTCGGAATCAGCCGCAAAAGCCTGTGGGAACGACGCCAGAAACTGGGTATCCCCCGCAAACCCAAGGGGTAACAATCGGTAACACTCAAAAGTGTTACCTTACTACCCAACACCGCCCACAAACCGTGACATTCGGTAACACTCTGTTTCCAGAAACGAAAGAATGATCGGGTTCAATATAGACTTAATCATATAAAACAAAGGGTTATGATTTTTGGCACGCGTCCTGCTTTATTACAAGCAGAACAACAACAACGTACACGCTGAAGCAGCGCCGGTAATAAAAATAAAAATGGCCCTGTGGATGAGTGACCTGCCTCGAATAAAAATAAAAATGAGGCTTAGTCGGTCGATAGAGTGGCACTGCAGCGCTCCCCAATCAGTGCTCTTAGGAAGAACAACAACAAGCTAAGCTTCATGGTGTCACTTTACGACCGACACCCCCCCACCCTCCTGATTCACGCATCACGCTTTGCCACACCCACGCAACCATGCCCGCTCCGAGCCTTATACTAAGCTTTCGCAGGTGTTATGATGCCCCATCCGTGATCAGCCATTACAGGGACCCCCAGTAAACGATGTCTAATACTCTGCTCATCATTCTGCTCGCACTCGCAGCAGCAGCCCTGATCGCCCTTGTCATGTTCAGTCGTCGCCGCACAGTCAATCCCGCAGCTACACCTCCCCAGGAAAGCTCGCCACCGGCGACAGCTGCCGAGCAGCCACTTCCGCTGGGACAGCGTCGCATCGTCAATGAGTCCGAGCACCAGATTCCTCGCCGCCACCTGGACGACAATGCGATGAAGGTTGTCTATCGACTGCAGGATGCCGGCTTCGAGGGCTACCTTGTCGGCGGCTGCATACGTGACCTGCTGCTGGGACATACTCCCAAGGATTTTGACATCGCCACATCAGCTCACCCCGAAGAAGCCGAAGAGCTGTTTCGACGTGGTCGCCTGATTGGGCGCCGCTTCAAGCTGCTGCATGTCCGTTTCGGTCGCGAGGTGATTGAAGTCGCCACCTTCAGGGCATCGCATGATCAGGAAGAGACAACTCAGGACCAGGCCCGCACGGCTGCCACCGGCATGATCCTGCGTGACAACGTCTATGGCACCATCGAAGAAGATGCCCTGCGCCGCGACTTCACCATCAATGCACTTTACTACGATGTGCGTGACCATACCGTACTGGATTTTGCCAATGGCTATCCCGACCTCAAACAGCGCCAGCTGCGCATGATCGGTGATGCACGTGAACGCTACCGTGAAGACCCGGTGCGCATGCTCAGGGCTGCACGTTTTGCAGCCAAACTCGGTTTTGAAGTGGAACCTGGTACCGCAGCGCCGATTCGAGAACTGGCAGCGCTGCTTGGCAATGTATCCCCCGCACGCCTGTTTGATGAAGTACTCAAACTGCTGCAGAGCGGACACGGTGAGGCGTCCTACCGACAGCTGCAACGCTTCGGTCTGTTTGCCTTCCTTTTCCCGCAAACCGATGCGGCGCTGGAACATGACGAGTATCCGGTGGAAACCCTGCTGCTCAACGCCCTGTGCAACACGGATCGACGTCTGTCTCAGGGCAAGAGCGTCACCCCGGCCTTTCTGTTTGCAGCCTTGCTCTGGTATCCATTGCAGCTGAGAATCAAACAGCTGGAGCAGAGCTCAGATCTGCCACCGATCCCGCTGCTGCATGAGGCCGCCAATCAGGTTCTGGCCGAGCAGGTCCGCTCAACTGCCATTCCACGCCGATTCTCCACTCCTGTGCGTGAAATCTGGGAACTGCAGCTACGCCTACCGCGTCGACAGGGCAAGAAAGCCGATCAGCTTATGGAGCATCCTCGCTTCAGAGCTGCATACGATCTTCTGGTACTGCGTGAGAACAGTGGTGAGCCGCTGCAGGGCCTGAGCCAGTGGTGGACCGACTACCAGTCCTCCAATCCGATGACGCGACGTGACATGGTCCCCGCGGATCAGGATGACAAGCCGCGCCGCAAACGTCGTCGTCGCCCGCGCAACCGTCCAGCGCAGGACAGCCGCCCCAGCAATGAGTAAGACTCAGTTACGCGCCTGGATTGGCCTGGGCAGCAACCTTGAGGACCCGCTGGCGCAGGTCAGCACCGCGCTGCAAGAGCTGAAGCTACTGCCTGACACTACGCTGGCTGCACGCTCGTCGCTCTACCGTTCCGATCCTGTCGGCCCCCCCGGCCAGCCCGATTACATCAACGCGGTTGCTGCTCTGGATACCCGTCTGGAGCCCGAAGCCCTGCTCGATGCGCTACAGGCAATCGAGCAAATGCACCAGCGCGTGCGCAAGATCCACTGGGGACCTCGCACCCTTGACCTGGACCTGCTGCTGTATGGTGACCAGGTGATATCGACGCCGCGCCTGACCGTTCCCCATGCCTACATGACCGAGCGAAATTTTGTTCTCTGGCCTCTGGCTGAACTGGCACCGGAACTGATCCTGCCCGATGGCCGCCCACTGAATACGCTTCTTCAGCACTGCCCTCTGGGCACGCTGGAAAAGATATCGTTATAATCGCGCACAAGCTCAGACAATGATGAAGAGATTGCTATGTCCAACATTACGCTGCATACCCTGACCGCCCGCAAACAGGCCGGTGAAAAGTTTGCCGTACTGACCGCTTATGATGCGACCTTTGCCCATCTGGTGAGCAGCGCCGGTATCGAGATGATTCTGGTCGGTGACTCACTCGGTATGGTACTGCAGGGGCAGAGCAGCACCCTGCCGGTTACCGTCGATGAGATGGCTTACCACACCGCAAGCGTTGCGCGTGGTAATCAGGGTGCCATGATCATGTCGGACCTGCCGTTCATGAGCTATTCCACCCCAGAGCAGGCGATGGACAACTCAGCCAAGCTGATGCAGGCAGGCGCTCACATTGTCAAGCTGGAAGGCGGCGAATGGCTGTGTGACAGCGTGCGCATGCTGGCTGAGCGCGGCGTGCCCGTGTGCCCGCACCTTGGCTTGACACCACAGGCCGTCAACAAGCTTGGCGGTTATCGTGTGCAGGGACGTGACCGACAGTCCGCCCTGAAAATGATTGAAGATGCGAAGAAGCTTGAAGATGCTGGCGCCAGCATGCTGCTGCTGGAGTGTGTCCCCACACTGCTGGCCGAAGAAATTACCCGCAACGTGGAAATTCCGGTTATCGGTATCGGTGCAGGCCATCACACGGATGCCCAGGTACTGGTGATGCATGACATGCTTGGCATTACACCTGGACGCCGTCCCAAGTTCGTCAAGGACTTCATGACAGAAGCCGAAAGCATTGAACAGGCTTTCCGTTTGTATGGCGATCAGGTCAGGGCCGGTACCTTCCCCGGACCGGAACACGGGTTCGAGTAATATGAAAACCATCCACACCATTGCGGATCTGCGCACAGCCCTGAAACCGACACGACTGTCCGGCCAGAAAATTGCGCTGGTGCCCACCATGGGCAATCTGCATCAAGGCCACATCAAACTGGTGGAAACAGCACGCCGGCAAGCCGATACCGTGGTGGCCAGTATCTTCGTCAACCCGCTGCAGTTCGGTGCCAACGAAGATCTCGACAGCTACCCTCGCACTCTGGCTTCCGATCAGGAGAAGCTGATGGCAGCGGGTTGTGACCTGCTGTTTGCGCCCGGTGTCAGCGAGGTCTACCCGGAAGGCCAGGACAACCAGACACTGGTTGAGGTCCCGGGCTTGTCCGATTTGCACTGCGGCGCCAGCCGGCCAGGACACTTCCGTGGTGTAACCACCGTGGTATGCAAGCTGTTCAACATTGTCCAGCCGGATCTGGCTGTGTTCGGACTCAAGGATTATCAACAGGTTGCCGTGATCCGCAAGATGGTACGTGACCTCTGCATCCCCGTTGATATTGTGGGTGTTCCGACTGAGCGAGCCGGCAGTGGACTGGCGCTCAGTTCACGCAACGGCTACCTCAGTGCGGACGAACTGGCCATTGCCCCCCTGCTGCAAAAAACCCTGCAACAGACCGCCGATGCCGTGCGTAACGGCGCCACGGATTTCAGCGCACTGGAACAGCAGGCGCAACAGCAGCTTGAAGCAGGCGGTTTCCAACGTGACTACTACCGTATCCTCTGCCGGGATTCACTCCAGCCGCCTGAAGCCGGAGATGTTCGCCCTCTGGTCATTCTGGCCGCCGCTCGACTCGGTCCTGCCCGCCTGATCGACAACCTCGAGATCTGACACCACCGTACAGGGGGCCTTGTACTCCCGTTGTGCGGCGCACACAGTTTTGCCTTGGTCTACTTGACACCGCCTGAGCCCTTCGCGCAGACTCGAAGGACCTCATGGCGGTATGGATACCCGTACGCCTGCCCGAGCTGATGCCGACTGAAATATCCCTTTCACCGGCGTGCGTTACCCTGAGCCCGGGATCAATAATGATATGAACCAAAGAGGCACTTCCATTATGCGTGATGTTGTTATCGTTGCCGCTGGCCGTACAGCGGTGGGTACTTTCAACGGCTCCCTCTCCTCACTGACCGCGGCTACTCTGGGCGCTGAAGTACTCAAGGGCCTGCTGCAGAAAACCGGACTGAACCCGGCAGAGGTAGACGAAGTGATTCTGGGCCAGGTACTCACGGCCGGCTGCGGCCAGAATCCGGCTCGTCAGGCTTTGATCCACGCAGGCATCCCTCAGGAAGTGCCCGCCATGACTATCAACAAGGTGTGCGGCTCCGGCCTCAAGGCCCTGCAACTGGCGACCCAGGCGATCCGCTGCGGTGATGCTGACGTGATCATCGCAGGCGGTCAGGAAAACATGTCCCAGTCCCCCCACCTGCTGCCCAACTCACGTAATGGTGCACGCATGGGCGACTGGAAGATGATCGACTCCATGATTACCGATGGCCTGTGGGATGCGTTCAATAACTACCACATGGGCATCACCACCGAGAACATTGTCGAAAAATACGGTTTCAGCCGTGAAGAGCAGGACGCTTTCGCTTCTGCCTCTCAGAACAAGGCTGAAGCAGCCGTCACCTCTGGCCGCTTCAAGGACGAAATCATTCCGGTCAGCATTCCGCAACGCAAGGGCGATCCCGTAGTATTTGACACCGATGAACAGCCCCGCTTTGGCTGCACCCCGGAGGCTCTGGCCAAGCTGCGCCCGGCCTTCAAGAAAGACGGCACCGTTACCGCCGGTAACAGTTCCACCATTAATGATGGTGCGGCTGCCGTGATTCTGTGTTCAGCCGAAAAGGCGGAAGCACTGGGGCTGCCGGTTCTGGCCCGGATCAAGGCGTATGCCTCTGCCGGTGTTGATCCTGCCATCATGGGCACAGGCCCGATCTGCGCCACCACCAAGGCGCTGGAAAAGGCGGGCTGGGGCATCAACGACCTGGAACTGGTTGAAGCCAACGAAGCCTTCGCGGCTCAGGCCATGTCCGTCAACAAGGATCTGGGCTGGAACACCGACATCGTCAACGTGAACGGCGGTGCAATTGCGCTGGGCCATCCGATTGGCGCGTCCGGCTGCCGCATTCTGGTGTCACTGGTGCACGAAATGATCAAGCGTGATGCCAAGAAAGGTCTCGCAACTCTGTGTATCGGTGGTGGCATGGGTACAGCACTGGCGATCGAGCGCGACTGATTCGCACCACCTCAACGCAAACAGCCGCCCGAGGGCGGCTGTTTTGTTTCGGTAACACACCAGGCATGAATACCGCCAGGGCCATCACGCCGTAGCAATTGCGCCTTTGCCGATGCCCTCAAATGCACGCACAACCACTTCATCCTGCGGGTGGTCAATTTTGATCTGCTCGGCCAGATGTGCCGCAATTTGCTCGACAGTACTTTCGGTATCAATCAAATAGCAGCAGCGCGCCGGCAGCTCCAGCTCGAACGCGCCCTGAGGCGCCGTATAGGCATAATGGTGCGCACCGGCCGACTGGTTTTTCAGGTGGCTACGGGTACCTATATAGATATCACGGAAGCACTCGGCCCAGCGCCCTTCCAACACCTCATCGCGATGACCGTTACGGTAGATCATGATGCGCGAGCGGTGGCCATGAGCGATCCGCTGGCAGTTGCCGTCATGCTGCTGCAGGCCGTGACTGTAGTGATAGTAGTGCCCATCGATTGACTCGGTCGTGAAGGCAAGCTCAACCCCCTGCACCTGATCTGGAAACAGCTGACGCAGCTGATCTCGACACCAGTGGGCAACACTGAGCTCGTCAATTTCAGTACAGGGCAGTACAGCAATGGCCTGCTCGGGCGAACGGCAGCGAAAAAGACCACCCTCAGGATAATGCCAACGCACCTCGGTCATGCCGCCCAGCTGCTCAAGCTGCAAGCCCGGCAACTGGGCCGGCACAGCCAGCATATGATCAAGATGTGCATCCAGCCACTGCTTGACCCGGCGCTTGACCACACCGAAATCACAGATCATTCCCTGAGGGTCAAGACTGCCATCCAGTACCAGCTGCACCGCCCAGGATTCGCCCACCAAACCGCGCTTGGGATGAAGGTAGGAAAAATCCACATGGGTCAGATTATCGACGAAGAGCTTCACGGTGGCCTCGCAACAAGTTTGGGAGCGCTATTCTAGCGGATTCACCGACAGCTTTCATGAGCCCCTGTCGGTGATCTTGCCCGCTACTATATACTAGTACCCTTTGAGCACTTTGCAGGTTGACCATGCGACTCGACAAATACATAGCCAGCGTAACCGACTTTTCCCGCAAAGAGGTCAAGCGCATGCTGCATGCGGACGAAGTGACCGTCAACGGGGAGCATGAGCGTGACGCTGGGCGCAAGGTCAGTGACACCGATGACGTATGTCTGCAGGGAATGCCCCTGGACCCGCCCAGCACCCGTTATATCATGCTGTACAAACCCGAGGGGGTCGTATGCTCAAACGACGATCCGACCCACCCGACCGTAACGGCGCTGCTTGAGATGCCGCGTGTCGAGCGCCTGCACATCTGCGGCCGACTCGATGTGGATACCACCGGATTGGTACTGCTGACCGATGACGGCCAGTGGGCTCACCGTGTCACATCGCCCAACCGCCACACCGGCAAGATCTATCACGTAATCACCTCGGACCCGATCACGCCCGATACCGTCAGCATCTTTGCCGATGGCATCATGCTGAGCGGGGAGCACCGACGCACCAAACCGGCTGAGCTTGAACTACTGTCAGAGCGTGAGGCCCGTGTCTGCCTGCATGAAGGACGCTACCATCAGGTCAAGCGCATGTTTGCCGCCGTCGGCAATCGAGTTGATGCCCTGCATCGCGAGCAGATCGGCGATATTATCCTCGATGAAATGCTCGAACCCGGTGAATACCGTGAACTGACCCCTGCCGAGATCGCCAGTGTCTGATATGGATCCCATTGCCCGCGAACTGGAACAGCAACTCAGCCGTCTGAGCGCTCAAGCCCTCTGGCTGGTGGATGAAAACCCGCTGCCACGCTGCCGTCCGAACCCGTCAGTAGAGGTAGTTGGCAACCGTTTCGATGTGATTGAGCAGCTCCAACAGCAGGGCTGGCACGCCCGTTTCAATGACTTTGAACTCGGAACACTGCCAAGTGCGGGCTTTAACACGATCCTGTACCGGGTCTCCAAGGAAAAGGCTGTGGTACACCATCTGATCGGCGCGGCAAAACGCCTGCTCAAACCAAACGGTGAACTGATTCTGCTGGGTGACAAGGCCGAGGGTATTCGTACCTACGTGCGCAAGGCCGAGACGTGCCTTGGAGGCAGCCGCACTGAGAGCAAACTCGGGGGCAACAGCTGGTGTGCTCGCATAGTGCGCAGTGGCGAAGGGGGTGAGTGCCCCGACAGTCAGAGTTATGCCGAACTGCGCTCGGCCTGTTCGGATCAGCGACTTGAATACTGGGCCAAACCTGGCCTGTTTGGCTGGAACAAAATCGACCGTGGCAGCGCTTTCCTGATCGAGCAGTTACCGGCCATGCTGGAAACACCTCTGCCACTGTCCGGTTCAGTGCTGGATCTGGGCTGCGGCTTCGGCTACCTTGCGCTCAATGCAGCAGGTCCTGAAACCCGGCTGGTGTGCACTGACAATAATGCCGCCGCCCTGCTGGCCTGCCAACACAATCTTCGGCGTGCCGGAATCAGTGGCGAGGTACTGGCCAGCAATGCGGGGGACAGCATCCGGCAACAGTTTGATACCCTGCTGTGCAACCCACCCTTCCACAGCGGTTTCAGTGTCGATGGTGACCTAACCGACCGTTTCCTGGCAGCCGCACAGCGCCTGCTGACATCACAGGGCAGCGCCTGTTTTGTCGTCAATCAGCACATCCCGCTTGAGCGCAAGGCGGTTGGTCGCTTTGCCGACATCAGCCTGTGGGCCGATAATGGCAGCTTCAAACTGGTTCGATTGCGCAAACCGATTAATTCAACTGTTCAGGGACACTCATGACCTTCGATTATCTTCGCCAGAGCCTGTTCTTTTTCCGTACTCATCTTAGCCGACTGGCACTGATTCAGATCCCCTTCCTGTTGCTAATCACGGTGGTACAGTATCAGCTTCTGCAAGGAGGGGAGTCCGCCGAGGCTGCGCGCACTACCAGCAGCGTCTTCATCAGCTCGGCACTGGATCTGGCCCTGATGCCAATCTATTGGGGGGCCACTCTGCTGTATATGCAGTCGGTGCTGCAGGGGCAAACACTGTCCACCAGCCAGGCGATCAGCCTCAGCCTGACCTGCTGGGGACGCCTGCTGCTGACGTATATTCTGACAGCCCTGGCGGTTTCGACCGGTCTTTTGTTACTCATTGTACCCGGGATCTACATTGGCATCAGGCTGGCCTTTGCCGAGTTCTACTGCGTAATGGAAGGCAAGGGGCCAATGGAATCCCTTCGCGCCAGCTGGGCCAGCAGCAGTGATTTTTTCTGGCCACTTCTGCAGGGACTGGCACTGATTTTCGGTGTATTGATGCTGGCTGAAGTGATGATCGGGCAGATGCTGAGTGAGACTCGAATACTGATGCTGGCGCTGTCACTGCTGGCTCAGTTTCTGGGCGTTATGTCGAGCATCTACGCCTATCGCATCTACTGTGTGATGAAAGAGGAACACAAACCGCTCTGACCATAAAAAAGCCCCTGCCGACGCAAATCGGCAGGGGCTTTTCAAAGTCGATACAACGCTGTTTAGCTGGAAACAGACTCGTCTTCGATCAGGTCTTTCATGGACAGCTTGATGCGACCACGCATATCCACATCCAGCACCTTGACCTTCACCACGTCATCCATCTTGATGTAGTCAGTCACGGCCTGAACACGCTCCTTGGCAATCTGGGAGATATGGACCAGACCATCCTTGCCCGGGAGGATGTTAACGAATGCACCGAACTCTTCGATCCGCACCACCTTGCCTTCGTAGATCTTGCCCACTTCAGCTTCAGCCGTGATCGCCATGACGCGATCCAGAGCCGCTTTGCCCTTGGCCTTGTCATCAGCGTAGATGCGGACAGTACCGTCATCTTCGATATCGATCATGGCGCCGGTTTCTTCGGTCAGGCCACGAATGGTGGCACCACCCTTACCGATCAGGTCACGGATTTTCTCCGGGTTGATCTTGATCAGCTGCATGGCCGGTGCATTGTCCGGCAGTTCAGGACGTGCATAGCCAATAACCAGCGCCATCTCTTTCAGGATGTGCTTGCGCGCTTCGTGTGCCTGCTCCAGCGCGATCTCCATGATCTCTTCAGTGATACCGGTGATCTTGATATCCATCTGCAGGGCTGTAACACCCGCTTCGGTACCGGCTACCTTGAAGTCCATATCACCGAGGTGGTCTTCGTCACCCAGAATATCGGTCAGGACGGCAAAGCGATCATTTTCCTTCACCAGACCCATGGCAATACCGGCCACAGGCGCTTTCAGCGGTACGCCCGCATCCATCATCGCCAGAGAGGCGCCACAAACGGATGCCATGGAGCTGGAGCCGTTGGACTCGGTAATTTCGGATACGATACGGATGGTGTACGGAAACTCTTCCTGCGTCGGCAACACAGCCGCAACACCACGACGAGCCAGTCGACCGTGACCAATCTCGCGACGGCCTGCACCACCCATGCGACCGGCTTCGCCAACCGAGTACGGAGGGAAGTTGTAGTGCAGCATGAACGGATCCTTGCGTTCACCTTCCAGCGCATCGATAATCTGCTGATCACGGCTGGTACCCAGAGTACAGGTCGCGATCGCCTGAGTTTCACCGCGGGTAAACAGCGCTGAGCCGTGTACACCCTTGAGCAGATCGATCTCGACATTGATCGGACGTACGGTTTTGGTATCACGGCCATCGATACGCGGCTCGCCATCGATAATGCGGTTACGCACAATCTCTTTTTCCAGCGAGCTGAAAATTGCGGACACTTCCTTGCCGGAGGGCTGACCTTCTTCACTGCCAGACAGTGCTTCAACCGCCTGCGCACGCAGTTCAGCCAGGCTGGACTGACGCTGCATTTTGTCAGCAACCTGATAGGCAGATGCAATACCGGCACCAACCAGCTCACGCACTTGAGCGATCAGGGCTTCGTTCTTGGCCGCGGGCTGCCAGTCCCACTTCGGCTTGCCGGCTTCAGCTACCAGTTCGTTGATGGCGTTGATCACCACCTGCATTTCCTGGTGTGCAAACAGTACGGCGCCAAGCATTTCGTCTTCGGTCAGCTCTTTGGCTTCAGACTCAACCATCAGTACTGCATCGGCAGTACCGGCTACAACCATGTCCAGCTCAGAGGTTGCAAGCTCCGCATAGGTCGGGTTCAGGATGTAACCGTCAGCTTCAGTAAAGCCTACACGTGCTCCGCCGATCGGACCCATGAACGGCAGGCCGGAGATTGCCAGTGCCGCAGAGGTACCGATCATGGCCGCGATATCCGGATCGTTGACCTTATCAGCCGACATCACGGTACAGACCACCTGAACTTCGTTCATGAAGCCTTTCGGGAACAGCGGACGGATCGGACGGTCGATCAGGCGCGAGGTCAGCGTTTCCTTCTCGGAAGGACGCGCTTCACGCTTGAAGAAGCCACCCGGTATACGGCCTACAGCGTAGTATTTTTCCTGGTAATGAACCGACAGCGGGAAGAAGTCCTGACCTTCACGCATCTCTTTGGAGCCGACTACGGTACAGAGTACCTGAACGCCGTCCATGGTAACCATGACGGCACCGGTGGCCTGACGGGCTACCTTGCCGGTTTCGATGGTGATGGTATGTTTGCCGAACTGAAATGATTTACTGATCGCTTGCACGATAGAAACTCCTCGGGTTTGTGTATTCCCGTCAGCGGACCAACCAACCCTCTTTTCAAGCCAGTACTCAGTTGCCGACTGTAGCAGTCGTCAAGTGAGTACAGGCTGGATGATTGTGTCGCTTTAACGGGCTGTAGATAAAACTGAGGCCATACACTGTATGGCCTCAGGATGGAACTGCTTAGCGACGCAGCCCAAGACGACCGATCAGCGCCAGATAGCGGTCAGCGTCTTTGCCTTTCAGGTAGTCCAGCAGCTTACGACGCTGGTTTACCATGCGGATCAAACCACGGCGAGAATGGTGATCCTGCTTGTGCGACTTGAAGTGACCCTGCAGGCCTTCGATGTTCGCAGTCAGCAGCGCAACCTGTACTTCGGTAGAACCGGTATCACCAGCGCCACGACCGAATTCAGCAACGATTTCCGCTTTTTTCTCGTTAGAAAGAGCCATTGTATATCTCCTCGTTAATATGCACACAGTGACCTGCACTGCGGATTGATAGACGCGCTGCACCGAGCATATTTTCAGTACAGCGTCAGTTTGGCTTCAGCCAAATCGGTTCAAGCGGTGCTGACAAGGCGTTTGCCCTTCAGCGCCCCTTTGGCATCGCGTTCGGCGATACCGAGAAATTCGTCGGTTACACGATTGAATACCAGAAACTCATCCGCATCCGGCAATCGATCTTCAACACGCAGCCTTTGCCCCATCTGCAGTCTTTCGGCTTCAGCCGCTTCCAGCTGAATCCGTGGCAAATCGGACACCGGCGCCCAAGCCGGTAATAATAGCGCATCCAGCCGCTGTTGTATGCTGTTTTGAGCCTCCTCTGCCTGAGGTTGTGCCAGGTTTTGCAGCTGCTCCAGCGTCATCATCTGGTCGGCATGGAAAGGGCCGGTCTGCAGCCTGCGCAACACACTGACATGGGCACCACAGCCCAGCAGCAAGCCCAGATCCTCAACGATGCTGCGGATATAGGTGCCCTTGGAACAGAATACCTCCAAATCCACCTCATCCGCGCGCAACGCCAGCAGCCTGATCTCGTGAATCCGTACACGGCGGGGTTTAACTTCAACCTCGACACCCTGACGTGCCAGCTTGTACAACGGCTGGCCGTTGAGCTTGAGTGCCGAATACACCGGCGGTACCTGCTCGATCTCGCCACTGAAATGCTCGACCAGCAACGCTTCAATCTGCTCTCGGCTGAGGCTTGCAGGAACCGGCTTTTCTTCGGTTACCTCACCCTCGGCATCACAGGTATCGGTACGCTGCCCCAGTTTTGCCGTGGTCAGGTAACGCTTGTCCGAATCCAGCAGGTACTGGGAAAACTTGGTTGCTTCGCCCAGACAGATCGGCAGCAGGCCGGTCGCCAGAGGATCCAGCGCCCCGGTGTGGCCGGCCTTGGCGGCACCATAGATTCTTTTGACCCTTTGCAGGGCAGCATTGGAAGATAGCCCCTGAGGCTTATCCAACAGAAAAAGGCCGCTGATTGGGCGGCCTTTTGGTTTACGGGCCATGCTTCAGTTCCCGTTATCGTCTTCGTTATCCGGGCGGTTGCTCTCCTGCTGCCAGGCCTTTTCAATCAGGCCATGCAGGTGACGCCCCCGCTCAACGGTTTCGTCAAAATGGAATCGCAGCTGCGGCATGACCCGCAACTTGATTCCGCGAGACAGCTCCGTGCGCAGGAATCCAGCGGCGTTATTGAGCACCGTACGTGAACTCTTGATCACCTCGGCTTCAGTCTGATCACCAATCGCCAGCACGGTGAAGTAGATATCGGCATAGCCGAGATCCTTGCTCACCTTGACGTGGCTGATGGTCACCATACCCAGCCGCGGATCCTTTATCTCGCGCTGGATCAGGGTGGCCAGATCACGCTGGATCTGGTCCCCTACCCGGTCGGTACGTTTGAAATCGCGTGCCATGATGCTCCGCTTACAGCGTACGCTGTACTTCAATGGTGTCGAACACTTCGATCTGGTCACCGACCTTCACGTCGTTGTAGTTCTTCACCCCGATACCACATTCCATACCCTGACGTACTTCGGCCACGGCATCCTTGAAGCGACGCAGAGATTCCAGCTCGCCCTCATAGATCACCACGTTGTCGCGCAGTACGCGGATACGCTTGTTACGGTAAACCGTACCTTCGGTCACCATACAACCGGCGATGGCACCCAGCTTCGGCGAACGGAACACATCACGCACCTGAGCAATACCAACGATCTCTTCGCGGTATTCCGGTGACAGCAGACCGGTCATAGCCTGTTTTACGTCATCAATGATGTCATAAATAACGCTGTAGTAGCGCAGCTCAAGCTCTTCGCGTTCAACCACGGCCTTGGCCTGGTTATCGGCACGGACGTTGAAGCCAATCAGAATTGCCGAAGAGGCCAGTGCCAGGTTGGCATCGGTCTCGGCAATACCACCCACGCCACTGGAAACTATGTTGACCTTCACTTCGTCGGTCGACAGGTCTTCCAGTGACTGGATGATCGCTTCCAGAGAGCCGCGCACATCCGCCTTGAGGACGATGTTCAGTGACTTCACATCGCCGGCCTGCATGTTCTCGAACAGGTTTTCCAGCTTGGCTTTCTGCTGACGTGCCAGCTTGACTTCGCGATACTTGCCCTGACGGAAGAGTGCCACTTCACGGGCCTTCTTCTCGCTGGACACCACGGTGAACTCGTCACCGGCATCCGGAGTACCGTCAAGACCAAGAATCTCGACCGGAATCGCGGGACCGGCTTCATCAATCGGCTTACCGTTTTCATCCAGCATCGCACGTACACGACCGTAATGCAGACCAGCCAGCACGATGTCACCCTTGCGCAGGGTACCATTTTGTACCAGCAGGGTGGATACGGAACCACGCCCCTTATCAACGCGAGACTCAACCACCACACCCTGACCCGGTGCATCTTTTACGGCAGTCAGCTCAAGCAGTTCAGCCTGCAGCAGGATCGCATCCAGCAGTCCATCGATGCCTTCGCCGCTCTTGGCGGAAACATGCGCAAACTGCACGTCACCACCCCACTCTTCAGGCAGTACGTCACGCTGAGCCAGCTCGTTCTTGACGCGGTCCAGATCGGCATCTTCCTTGTCGATCTTGTTCACGGCCACCACCAAAGGTACACCTGCGGCTTTCGCGTGCTGGATCGCTTCTTCGGTCTGCGGCATCACGCCGTCGTCAGCGGCAACAACCAGTACCACGATGTCGGTCAGCTGAGCACCGCGTGCACGCATGGCGGTAAACGCCGCATGCCCCGGAGTATCCAGGAAGGTCACCATGCCATTGTCGGTTTCAACGTGGTAGGCACCGATATGCTGGGTAATGCCACCCGCTTCACCGGTTGCCACCTTGGTGCGACGGATGTAGTCAAGCAGCGAGGTCTTGCCGTGGTCAACATGACCCATGACAGTTACCACCGGTGCACGGCCAACCTTTTCACCCTGAGCCGCCTGAACGCTCTCGATCAGCGCGTCTTCAATGGCATTTTCCTGCATCGGAATGGCCTTGTGACCCATCTCTTCCACCACCAGTACGGCGGTGTCCTGATCCAGTACCTGATTGATGGTCGCCATAGCGCCCATCTTGAACATTACCTTGATGACCTCAGCGGCCTTGATCGACATCTTCTTGGCCAGTTCGGCCACGGTGATGCTCTCAGGGATATTTACCTCATGCACCACCGGTGCAGTCGGCTTTTCGAAACCATGCTGGTTCGGGCCACCACTGCGACCTCGGCCTGCAGGTGCACGTTTTCCAGCCTTGCCGCGACGACCACGAGTATCGTCCTGACGAGCGGTTTTACCGCCCTTGCCACGACGAGGACGGTCGTCATCATCACTGCGACGAGACTTTTCCTTGTCTTTGCGGCGCGGGTTTTCAGTGACAGGCTCAGCCAGCACTTCGGGCTCAGGTGCAGCGGTGGCGGCCGGTTTGGCCTTCGCCGTCACTTCAGCTGACGGTGCTGCCTGTTCTTCAGCAGGCGGCGCTTCGGCATCAGTCTTAGCGGCTTCGGTCACAGCTTCGGTCACGGCTTCAGCCTGAGCCTCTGGAGCGGGTGCAGCTTCCACAACAGGCTCTGCCACAGCAGCCACTTCTTCGACAATAGTCGCAGGGGCTGCGTCATCTTCCAGCAGCGAACGCTTAACATAGGTACGCTTCTTGCGCACTTCAACGCTGACCGTCTTGCGTTTGCCTGAGGCACCGGAGACTTTCAGCTCAGACTTGGTCTTGCGCTTGAGCGTAATCTTGCTGGGTTCAGCAGCATCCACGTTTTCGCCATGACTACGCTTGAGGTGACTCAGAAGCTTCAAGCGCTCCTCTTCGGTCACACTCGACTCAATTTTCTTTGCACCGATGCCGGCTTCCTGCATTTGCGTCAACAGACGCTCAGCGGATACACCAACCACATCGGCAAGTTGCTTCACGGTTACTTCTGCCATATATGTGTTCTCCTCTTCCGCTGGCGTTTACTGCTCTTGCGCAAACCAAGGCGCACGGGCCGTCATGATCAGCTCGGCTGCCTGTTCTTCAGTAAGACCTTCCACTTCCAGCAGATCTTCAACCGCTTGCTCGGCAAGATCTTCCATGGTGATGATGCCACGGGATGCCAGCTGGAATGCCAGCGTGCGTTCCATGCCATCCATGTTCAGCAGGTCTTCTGCCGGTTCCGCATCGCCAAGCTGCTCTTCACTGGCGATCGCCAGATTGATCAGAGCATCCTTGGCACGGCTACGAAGGGCTTCAACCAGCTCTTCGTCAAATTCTTCAATTTCGAGCATCTCTTCTTCCGGGACATAAGCCACTTCTTCAATGGAAGTGAAACCTTCAGCCACCAGTATTTCAGCCAGCTCTTCATCAATATCAAGATGCTTGATGAACATATCCACCACAGCACCCACTTCAGTCTGCTGCTTCTCGGCCGCTTCATCTTCGGACATGACATTCAGCGTCCAGCCGGTAAGCTCACTGGCCAAACGCACATTCTGTCCGCTGCGGCCAATCGCCATGGCCAGTGCTTCTTCAGCCACGGCCACATCCATGGAGTGACTTTCCTCATCCATCACTATGGACGCAACTTCAGCCGGGGCCATCGCGTTGATGACCAGCTGGGCCGGGTTGTCATCCCACAGGATGATATCGACCCGTTCGCCACCCAGCTCATTGGATACGGCCTGAACACGAGAGCCACGCATGCCGACACAGGCTCCGACCGGATCAATACGACCGTCATTGGTCTTGACCGCAATTTTGGCACGCGCTCCCGGATCACGTGCTGCTGCACGGATTTCGATGACATCTTCTGCAATCTCGGGTACTTCGATGCTGAACAACTCGATCAGCATGGCGTTGGAGGTACGGCTGAGTACCAGCTGCGGACCACGCCCTTCGCTGCGAACTTCCTGCAGCACAGCACGCACACGATCACCCATGCGGAAGCTTTCACGCGGAATCAGATTCTCACGCGGCAGCAGCGCTTCAGCGTTGTTGCCCAAGTCCACAATAATATTATCGCGGGTGACTTTCTTCACAGTGCCGGCCACCAGCTCGCCCTTGCGATCCTGATACTGCTCAACCACTTTGGCACGCTCGGCTTCACGCACTTTTTGCACGATAACCTGCTTAGCGGTTTGTGCAGCGATGCGCCCAAAGGCAACAGATTCAACCTGCTCTTCCCAGATATCACCGGGCTTGAGGTTAGGGTCGATCTCCAGCGCTTCTTCCAGGGTCAGTTCAGTACCCAGCGCAGGCACTTCATCATTACTGACCACCAGCCAGCGGCGCCAGGTTTCGTAACCGCCGGTTGCACGATCAATTACTACACGGATATCCGCTTCTTCGTCATAGCGTTTCTTTGTAGCCGTAGCCAAAGCCACTTCTATCGCTTCAAAAATGACGGCCTTGGGCACATCCTTTTCATTAGAAACAGCTTCTGCAACCTGTAGAATCTCTTTATTCATACGACTGCCTCGCCAAACCTTTAAACCGGTGTTAAAACTGGGGAATCACATTGGCACGATCGATATAGTCGATCGGCAACAGATACTCTTCGTCATCGACAACCAGCAGAACTTCGTCACCTTCGACGCCATTCAGCAGGCCCTTGAATTTTCTGCGCCCCTCAAAGGGCACCCGCAACCGCAGTTGCACCTGATGCCCGGCATACGCCTGGAATTGTTCCAGCGTATACAAGGGACGATCCATGCCGGGTGACGACACCTCCAGCATGTATTGTTCAGGGATGGGGTCTTCCACATCCAGAATACCGCTTACCTGATGGCTGACGCGGGCACAGTCATCCACGCTGACCCCATTTGGACCATCAATATAGATCCGCAACGTACTGTTACGACCGGCGGAGTGAAAATCCAGTCCCCAGAGCTCAAGCCCCAGGGCGGTCACGACCGGCTCAATCAATTCCTGCAAAGTTTTCAATCTGGCTGACACAGAGGACGACCTCGTTCTGCATGTACCTGAAACAAAAAATGGGTCTCTGAGGACCCATTTCTGACGCGGCACCTGGTGCCCTTTTGTTCACCTACGAAAAAGCCCCTGAAAAGGGGCTTAAACGTAAAGAAAATGGTAGCGGGGGCTGGATTTGAACCAACGACCTTCGGGTTATGAGCCCGACGAGCTACCAGACTGCTCCACCCCGCATCAGAAACAGGTGCACATTATACACAACACCTGCCTGTCTTACAAATGGTGCCGAAGGCCGGACTCGAACCGGCACGAGCATAGCTCACCACCCCCTCAAGATGGCGTGTCTACCAATTTCACCACTTCGGCTTTAACTGTTTGATCTTACTCGGCAACCGGAATATCAGATTCCGATGCCTTGCCTGCAGCCGCATCCAGCTCAGGAAGATCACGCTGGGGTTCTGCTGCTGACTCAATCAACTCTGCAGACGGGATACCCGCGTCATTAACACTTTCCGCACGCTGCTTGGCGTAAACGGCCAGTGCAAAACTGGTGGCGAAGATACCTGCAGCAAGCACTGCAGTCAATCGCCCAAGAAAACTTTTTGACCCCTGACTGCCAAACACGGTCTGGGACGCACCACCACCGAAGGCGGCACCCGCTTCTGCACCCTTACCCTGCTGCAGCAGCACCAGCGCAATAATTGCAGCAGCCAGCAGTACATGAACGATCAGAACCAGACTTTCCATCATCTATACCGTATCAGCCGGCGACTGCCGCGGCACGGCAGATCGCAATAAAATCATTAGCCTTCAATGAAGCCCCCCCAATAAGGCCGCCATCAATATCAGGCTTTGCGAACAGCTCTGCGGCGTTATCAGCATTAACACTGCCACCGTAGAGCAATTGAACATTTTGACCGGCAACACCCGCCACCCTGACCAAAACTGTCCGAATATGTGCGTGTACTTCCTGAGCTTGCTCGGGCGACGCTGTTTTTCCGGTACCTATGGCCCATACTGGCTCATACGCGACCACAAGGCGCTCAAACTCGTCTGCTTCAAGACCGGATACCGCAGCACACAACTGCCGGGCAACCACATCAAGCGCCTCACCGGACTCTCGCTGCGCCAGGGTCTCCCCCACACACAGAACCGGCTTCAGCCCCGCACGCAAGGCGGCCAGTGTCTTTGCTGCCACTTGCTCATCATCTTCATAATAAAGAGAGCGCCGTTCCGAGTGACCCACAATAACCATGTGGCAGCCAACATCTCGCAACATCGCAGCAGACACCTCTCCCGTATAGGCCCCGGCATCATGCTCGCTCAGATTCTGAGCACCAAGCGAGACCACAGAACCTTCCAGCTGCAAACCTACCGAGTGCAGATAGACTGCAGGCGGACAGATACCAACCTCAACACTACCGACCGGACTGACTTCAAGCGACTCGACAAGTGATGCAACCAGTGTATGGTTGGCCGCAGTCTCACCGTTCATCTTCCAGTTTCCGATTACCAGCGCGTTTCGCATTGATATCCCCTTACGAAAGAGGCGCATATGTTATCCGAGCACTCACTGGCTGGCAAGTACCGCCAGTTCTTTTTCTACCCTTGCGGCCAGTTCCTGACAGAGGCGCTTCACTTCAGCACCATCCTCACCTTCAACCATAACCCTCACCACCGGCTCGGTACCCGATGGGCGCAGCAGAACACGCCCACGACTGCCCAGCTCGGACTCAGTGGCTGCTACAGCCTCCTGCACCGGCGCGACCTGACTCAGGTCAGGCCGACCCGGCATGGAAACATTGATCATGACTTGCGGCATTTTGTGCATACCGGCCTTTAATTCATGCAGAGACTGGCCGTGATCCTGTATCGCTTTCAGAACCTGAAGCGCCGCAACCAGTCCATCGCCAGTCGTGGTCAGGTTGCCGCACACGATATGGCCCGAGCTTTCACCACCGAGGACCCAGCCATGCTGCTGCATCTGCTCGATCACGTAGCGATCACCGACCTTGGCTCTGACAAAAGGCACATCCAGCTGCGCGAGCGCTTGCTCCAGACCAAAATTCGACATCAGTGTGCCAACCACACCCCCACTCAAAGCCTGTTGCTGCAGCAGGCTCCGCGCGATAATAAACAGAATTTCATCACCATCAACCAGCTCACCGCGATGATCCACCAGCATCAGGCGGTCACCATCACCATCCAGTGCCACACCCAAGTCAGCCTCTTCGGCCATCACCACTTTTTGCAGCCGTGTCGTGTCGGTAGCACCACAGGCTTCATTGATATTGACCCCGTCAGGCGAAGACGCAATCTCAATCACCTCGGCACCCAGCTCCGCCAGCACTTTTGGTGCCACGTGATAGGTCGCGCCATTGGCACAATCGAGAATGATTTTGAGCCCCCTGAGATTCAGGTTGCCGCTGACAGTCCCTTTACAGAATTCTATGTAGCGCCCTGCCGCATCATCAACACGGCGAACCTTGCCCAAGTCGACGGACGGCACCGTCGTCATGGACAGATCCATTTGTGCCTCAATCGCACGCTCAATGCTGTCCGGGAGTTTGGTGCCATCGCCGGAAAAGAACTTGATGCCGTTATCGGAATAGACATTGTGCGAGGCACTGATCACAATTCCGGCGTTTGCTCTGAAGGTTCGGGTGAGGTAGGCAATCGCAGGTGTGGGCATGGGCCCGGTGAGCAGCACATCCACCCCCGCCGCTGACAACCCGGCCTCAAGTGCAGACTCGAACATGTAACCTGAAATACGCGTATCCTTCCCAATCAGGATTTTGCTTCGCCCCTCACGGGCAAAAACACAGCCCGCCGCCCAACCCAGTTTGAGAACAAAATCAGGCGTGATCGGGAACTGGCCTACCTCACCACGAATACCATCGGTTCCAAAATACTTCCTGCTCACCGGTCACACTCCTGCCGTTTCGTTAAGAACCGCTTCGGTCATTCGCACCACATCTACCGTAGGCGCCACATCATGAACGCGGATAATTTTTGCCCCCTTGCCAACCGCCAGTGCGACAGTAGCCAGACTGCCATAGAGACGCTGATCCACCGGCCTGCCAAGTGCCAGCCCTACCATTGATTTGCGGGAGGTCCCCACCAAAAGCGGTGCACCGAGCGCCTGCAGTCGCTGCATCCGATTCAACAGCTCAAGATTATGCTCAAGTGTCTTACCAAAACCAAATCCGGGGTCCAGCACTATCCGATCATCCGAGATGCCTGCCTCTCGACAACGCTGGAGCTGAAACTGTAAAAAATGCTCCACTTCTTCCGTCACATCACGATAATGTGGCCTCAGCTGCATGGTAGCTGGGCTGCTGCCCTGCATGTGCATGACGCAGAGTGCCAGATCAGACGCAACTGCCACCTCAAAAGCCCCCGGTCGCGAGAACGAACGCACATCATTGAGCAGATGCGCACCGGCACTTGCAGCAGCCTGCATCACTTCAGGCGCACTGGTATCGACTGAGAGCACCACATCCAACTCGCGTGACAGCCTCTCCACCACCGGTACGACTCTTTCCAGCTCTTCCTGAACCGGTACCGGTTCAGCGCCGGGACGAGTTGATTCACCCCCGATATCGATCAGGGTTGCGCCCTGATTTACCATCTGCGCAGCTTTCTGTAGCGCGCGTTCAACCGAGAGATGCTGTGCTTCATAGACGCTGCCACCATCCGAAAATGAGTCGGGTGTGACGTTAAGAATCCCCATCACCTGCGCCCGCGCCAGATCCAGCGTGCGACCGGCACATTTCAAAACCGCCATAGCTGTTAAATCCTGCAACTGAAACAAAAAAGGCCAGCGCGCACGCCAGCCTTTATATAATACCAGAGCCCCGACTTCAGCGATCATCCTCGCGGCGAGGCCTTTCCTGATCATCCTGATTCGGAGCCTGCGGGTCATCATCGACACCTGCATCCCCTGTACCGACATCCGCCTCGTCGCTTGCCTCACCCGGCTGTGACTGCTCACGAGTCTTGCGTTCTTCCATATCACGCTCGGCCTGATCTGCTCGCTCCTGAGCCTCAACCCAGCCGTCCGGCGGAGTTACCTCCTGCCGTGCCATCAACTGATCCAGCTGCACTGCACCGATGGTTTCGTACTTCATCAATGCCTGGGCCATGGCATCCAGAATATCGCGATTATCTTCAAGCGTCTTTTTCGCGCGGGCATAGCATTCATCGATGATCGTCTTCACTTCAGCATCGATGCGACGCTGGGTTTCTTCCGACATCGGTTTGGCACCCTGCCCCATGCCACGACCAAACGGATCATCATCTTCATCACCGTACAGCAGCGGGCCAAGGTTTTCACTCAGACCCCAGCGAGTCACCATATTGCGTGCCAGAGAAGTGGCTTTCTGAATATCGTTGGAGGCACCGGTGGTCACACCCTCCTTGCCCAGCGTCATCTCCTCTGCCAGACGACCGCCATACAGCGAACAGATCTGGGAAATGATCCACTGCCGGCTGTGACTGTAACGATCCTCTTCCGGCAGGAACATGGTGACGCCCAGCGCACGTCCACGCGGAATGATCGACACTTTGTATACAGGATCGTGCTCCGGCATTACACGGCCAATAATGGCATGACCTGCCTCATGATAGGCCGTATTCAGGCGCTCCTTATAGGACATCACCATGGATTTGCGCTCAGCACCCATCATGATTTTGTCCTTGGCCTGCTCGAATTGCTCCATGCCGACCGTACGACGGTTGTTGCGCGCTGCAAACAACGCTGCCTCGTTGACCAGGTTGGCCAAGTCAGCACCAGAGAAGCCGGGCGTACCGCGCGCAATCAATTCAGGTTTAACGTCATCACCCAGCGGCACCTTGCGCATATGTACTTTCAAAATCTGTTCACGACCACGGATATCCGGCAGACCTACATGCACCTGGCGGTCAAAACGGCCGGGGCGCAACAACGCAGGGTCAAGCACATCGGGGCGGTTAGTGGCTGCAATTACGATAATGCCTTCGGTACCCTCAAAGCCGTCCATCTCGACCAGCAACTGGTTCAACGTCTGCTCACGCTCATCGTTGCCACCACCCATACCAACACCACGGTGACGACCTACGGCATCAATCTCATCGATGAATATGATGCAGGGGGCATGCTTTTTGGCCTGCTCGAACATATCACGCACACGCGAAGCACCTACACCCACAAACATTTCCACAAAGTCAGAACCGGAAATACTGAAGAAAGGTACGCGCGCCTCACCTGCGATTGCCTTGGCCAACAGGGTTTTACCGGTACCAGGAGACCCTGCCATCAGCACACCGCGCGGTATATGCCCCCCCAGGCGCTGGAACTTGCCGGGATCACGCAGGTAATCGACCAGCTCTTTCACCTCCTCCTTGGCTTCCTCAACACCCGCCACATCATCAAACGTGGTCTTGACCTGATCTTCGCTCATCATGCGTGCCTTGGACTTGCCGAACGACATGGGCCCACCCTTGCCGCCACCGCCGCCCTGCATCTGGCGCATGAAAAACATGAATACGGCAATAATCACCAGGATCGGGAAAGAGGCGACCAACAACTGGGTCCAGATGCTCTGCCGCTCCGGCTGCTTGCCTTCGATCACCACATTATGTTGCAGCAGGTCATCGATAAGCTTGGGATCCTGTACAGCAGGTCGCACGGTCTCGAAACGCTCCCCATTACTGCGTTGCCCAATGATGGTATAGCCATCGATGGTGACCTTGGATACACGGTCAGCCTGAACCTCAGCAACAAAGTCTGAATAACTCAGCTTTCCGGCATCACTCTCGGCACTGAAATTGTTGAAGACTGTGAGCAGGACTGCTGCTATCACCAGCCACAACACCAGATTTTTTGCCATATCGTTCAATGGATCACCCTCTGTTCACTCAATTCTGTCGGCCATACTGATTGCCACTTTCAACCAATCGGTACCGCCCTGCAACCTGTTTATCGTTGTACGCGTGCAAACCCTGTTCCGAGCAGGCAGCAACATGCAATCCTATTAACTTCCTTCGATTCGCCAAATCGAAAAATGTTCCTTAGCGCCCCCTCGGCAACATCACCGTCAGGCGAGACCGAAGCGCTACTCAGGCCGGCATGACTCAGGTAAAATACCTCTTTATCTGATCAAACGGGATCCATCCCCGAATCAAGAGGCACCATATTCTAGTATGAGCTTGACGCCTGAGCAAAAGAAGCACTTCCGCACCCTGGGTCATAACCTGAACCCGATCGTTATGGTGGCCGGCAAGGGGCTGTCCGAAAACATTCAGCTTGAAGTGGATCGCGCCCTTGAAGACCACGAACTGATCAAGGTGAAGTTCTCCGTTGGAGATCGCGACATCAAGCGCCAACTGGTGCGCGAGCTGTGCGATATCGTGGAAGCAGAACTGGTACAGCAGATCGGCAACATTGCCCTGCTTTATCGACCTTCACGCGACCCCAACCCCAAACTGTCCAATTTACTGCGCTGAGACGCAGCCAAAAAAAACCGCCGACACCCGGCGGTTTTTTTATTTCAGCTGACTAGATATGCTCTACCGCTGCAATTTCATACTCGATCATACTGGAAGGCGTCTGCACAGCTGCAATATCCCCTTCCATCTTACCTACCAGCGCGCGCGCGATCGGTGAGTTGACCGAAATCTTGCCGTCCTTGATGCTGGCTTCATCATCACCCACGATCTGATAGCGCACTTCCTCTTCGGTATCGATGTTGATCAACTCCACCGTGGTGCCGAAAATCACCTTACCCGTATGCGGAATAGCTGTAACGTCAATGACCTGAGCCTGAGACAACTTGTACTCAAGTTCACGAATACGACCTTCAATAAAACCCTGCTGCTCTCGAGCGGCGTGATACTCGGCATTTTCTTTCAGATCGCCATGTTCACGCGCTTCAGCGATGGCCGCAATCACCGCGGGACGCTGGACCGACTTGAGGTCGGCCAGCTCTTCACGCAGTTTCTTTTCACCGGCAACCGTCATCGGTACCCGTTTCATTCTGCTACTCCTGCGTGCACGTCCTGCAGACGACGCACGGTTTTCTCTTCGCCATATTTCAGCGCTTCAGCGGTCGCTGCTGCCCCTGCCAGTGTTGTGGTATAGGGAACCTTGTGCTGCAGCGCCGAGCGACGAATTTCAGCGGAATCGGCAATCGCCTTGCGGCCCTCAGTGGTATTGATCACATAAACGATTTCACCGTTCTTGATCATGTCCACGATATTGGGACGACCTTCCGCCACCTTGTTCACCCGTGCCACGCTAAGCCCCGCCTCTTCAAGCAGCGCAGCGGTACCTGCCGTCGCCACCAGGGAAAAGCCCAGTGCTGCCAAGTCTTTGGCTACCGGCACGACTGCAGTCTTATCCACGTCACGTACGGAGATAAACGCTTTGCCACTGGCTGACGGCATCTTCTCACCGGCGCCGATCTGCGCTTTCATGAACGCTTCGCCGAAGGTAGCTCCGGTACCCATGACTTCACCGGTCGACTTCATCTCCGGGCCAAGGATCGGGTCCACGCCCGGGAACTTGTTGAACGGGAACACCGCTTCCTTCACGTTGAAGAACTTCGGTACGATCTCTTCGGTGAAACCAAGTTCCTGCAAGGTCCTGCCGGTCATCACCAGCGC
>ERZ1673962.228-NODE-228-length-47914-cov-105.273533_pt1 | contig 47914 bp, 51 predicted proteins | sample MGYA00580188_ERZ1673962 | MGnify/ENA primary metagenome ERZ1673962 (study PRJEB41334, sample SAMN05608104) | rock metagenome | biome: terrestrial subsurface; feature: shale formation; material: shale | place: USA: Pennsylvania ... | reverse complement strand
CCAGATCCCAGTCGGCGTCTTCCATCTTGTGAAAGGTCTTGTCGCGCAGGATGCCCGCGTTGTTCACCACCACATCGATGCGGCCGAAGGAATCGAGGGCCTGCTGCACGATGCGATCGCCATCGGTTACCGAATCATGATTGGCGACAGCGGTGCCGCCCGCCTGGCGAATTTCCTCCACCACACGGTCGGCAGCGGAGCTGTTGGCTCCATCGCCCTGGGTGCTGCCGCCCAGATCGTTAACCACGACCTTCGCACCGTGGCGGGCGAACAGCAGCGCGTGCGCCCGCCCGAGCCCGCCGCCGGCTCCGGTCACGATCACTACCTTGTCTTCGAAGCGGATGGCATCACTCATGGCGTACTCCCTCAGCGGTCTTGGATGAATTCAGGAGCGCCGAGTGTCGATCAGGCGCCGGGACCCGACAACCAACCGCCCGGAAATGAATGCCAGTGCATAAGAGTCGAGGATGGGCTGCTCCGCCGCCAATGTTCTGGACGTTTTTTATTCATACCGCCGACAGCCGTGCCATCACTGGCCCGGCGGCGTATTTGCCCAAACAACTCACAGCGTTATCCACAGCCATCGTGGATAACTGAAGCGATCACTACCATCGTGAAACGGCATCGCACATATTACCTATGAACGCGCGAGGCCTTCTGTTATGCGGCCCGTGGTCGCATCAAGCGGGACTGAGCAAAAAACGCACATACCGCTGGAAGTCCCGCGCCGCTTCGCCTGGAGCAGACCTTCCCAAGGTTATCCACAGAACGGCACACAACTATCGGGGATAAATGTAGCGGCAAATAGCGCAAGTGCTATCACGGCAATGTCGAGAATCTAAGAGCGCCGGGAGCGCCCTGTTCTTAGCATCAGCGCATCAACCGACGGAGGAGATCGTCCATGTCCAGTCGCCATCTGCTCGAGAGCCTGTTTGCCAATTACGCGTGCGCCAGTGGAGGTGCATTGAACGGCCGCTGACATCGCCCAGCACGCTTGGCCGTTCGACCATGCCCGCGTACCCTTCCGCCAGCCCTACGAGCGGAGTAAACGATGACCTTGCGTTCCATTTGCGTTTTCTGCGGCGCCAGCCGTGGTTCGAACCCCATCTATGAACAAGCAGCCCAGGATCTCGGCCGCACCCTGGCGGCCAACGGCATTCGGCTGATCTACGGCGGCGGCGCCGTCGGCCTGATGGGGGTGGTGGCAGACGCCACCATGGCTGCCGGTGGCGAGGTGATCGGCATCATTCCGCAGAGCCTGAAAGATGCCGAGGTCGGCCACACCGGCCTCACCCGGCTGGAAGTAGTCGACGGCATGCACGCCCGCAAGGCGCGGATGGCAGAGCTCGCGGATGCCTTCATCGCTTTACCTGGCGGGCTGGGTACGCTGGAGGAGCTTTTCGAGGTCTGGACCTGGGGTCAGCTTGGCTATCACCCCAAACCGCTCGGGTTGCTGGACGTCAACCACTTCTACAGCAAGCTCAGTCATTTCCTCGATCACCTCGTCGAAGAGGGATTCGTCCGCTCCCAGCACCGCGAGATGTTGCAACGCAGTGACGAGTCGCAGGCGCTCATAGGGTTGCTGGATGCCTGGCAACCGCCCACTCATAGTCGCTGGGCCAAAAATTCGCCGCTGTGATCTGGCTGAATCCAGCTGATCAAATTTCACTCTCCGAGCTGTAGGCCACGCACCACGCAGGCCGCAGCTCAGCCTCCCCATGTTATCCACATGCGCATCCACAGCAAAAGTGGATAAGCGCTCGCTTCGACCTATTGGTGTACGGATGTGCGGGCAATACGACGTTTCAGAAGCCTTGAACCTGCGAACGTACAATTTTCGATCAATAGGCTCGATCGCTAGTGCCGCTAAGGCTGCAGCAAGCAGCTAAAGGGTTATCCACAACTCGGCCCACAGCTGTAGTGGATAAGGTAGTCGAACGAATCGAACGTGCTGGACTCAACAAAAGCATCGCTCGTCTAGTTCCGAGGCTTACACCATGGGTTCATCAACAGGGCTTCAATCGCTGCATCAGGACAGACGTCCATGAGCTGGCTGGCCCTGACACTGGTGGCGTTCGTCATCTTCGTGCTGGTTTTCTTCGTCAAGAACCGGCAGCTCAACCATCCCGCGCTGCAATATCCCTATCGCCTCAAGGCGCCACTGTTCTCGCCAGCGGAACGCGAGCTGCTGGAAATGCTGCAACGCACGGTCGGCGAGCGCTATCTGATCTTCCCCAAGGTAAGCGTCGCCGACGTTGTGGAGGTCACCGCCATCGCCCGACGGGCGTACTGGTACCGCGCCACCAACCGCATCGCGGCCACGCGCTTCGATTTCGTGCTGTGCGACAGGGCCGATCTGAAGCCGGTCTGCGTCATCAACCTGCACGACCCTGACACCGATGAGGAATTCATGGATCGACTGTGCGAGACCATCGGGTTGCCGCAGGTCCGCCTGCCGGCGAATGCAGCGCGCTCCTATAGCGATGTCCGGGAAGCCATCGAGTCGGCGCTGCAGCCCTGATCGACCGCTGGCGGGAATGAGCGCAGCAGCGGACGGTCACAAGTCTGCATGACGTATCCATGCTGTGCAGTACCGCTGCGGAGACATCCGCAATCGACCACCGGCTACGAGTGACACTATGAAATACGCCCTCCCCCTGCTCCTTTCCCTCGCCCCGCTGGCTGCGCTGGCGGACGACCCGACCTGTCATGGCACCAACGAAGCGCAGGTCGCCGCGCTTTTCGATCGCTGGAACGACGATGTGCAATCAGGCGATCCAAAACGCGTGGTGGAAAACTACGCACCTGACTCGATGCTGCTGCCTACAGTGTCCAACACGCCGCGGCAGACGGCGGAAGCCAAGCTCGACTACTTCGAGCACTTTCTGGCGCTGAAACCGAAGGGCGAAATTGTCTCGCGAATGATCATGATCGACTGCAACAGCGCGCTCGATACAGGGCTCTACAGCTTCAAGCTGGGCGACGGCAAGACGGTGCCGGCGCGTTATACCTTTACCTACAAGTGGTTCGCCGACGCCGGACAGTGGCTGATCACCAGTCACCACTCATCGGCGATGCCAGAGCAGCCCGAGGCGGTACAGCAGGTGATCGAAGAGAGCGACTGATCGTCCTGCGAAATACGCCAAACAGGGGCGCCTTGCCACACCAGCGGGGCGCGCCCGCTGTACCATCCGCCCTCGACAAGCGAAGGGTCTCGACCGCGCGCTTGCACCAGCCCGCCTGTGCTCGATACTTCTGATAAGCACGCCGTATTCGGACCCGAACCACCATGCAACTCAAGCCGCTGTTATCACGCCTGTTCGACCTGGCCAGCCGCCTGATTCGGCGCTATCCCGGTACGGTTGCGCTGTTCGGATTCGTTTCCGGGGTGGCGAGTTTCGTTCTGGTGGAACGCCACGCCGGCCTGGCCAAGGTGATCGCCCTGGTAATGCTGGTGAGCTGGCTCTGGCTGGTACTGGAATCGAGCCTGCGGCGCAGCCTGCAGAGCTGGTTCGGCTGGCAGGTGCCAAGACCGCTGCTGCGCTATGCCACCCAGATGGTGCATCAGGAAAGCCTGTTTTTCATCATTCCGTTCTTTGCCATCACCACCACCTGGAACAGCGGACAAGCCCTGTTCACCGGCCTGCTTGGCGCCGCCGCGCTCGTTTCGCTGATCGATCCGCTGTACTACAAATGGCTGGCACCGCGGCGCTGGGTCTACCTGGGGTTTCACGCGCTGACGCTGTTCGCTGTCCTGCTGACCGCGTTGCCGATCATCCTTCATCTGTCCACCCCGCAGAGTTATCAGCTGGCGCTGGGCGTCGCAGTAGTGCTGGCCCTGCCGAGCCTCAGCGGACTGTTTCCCCGTTCGAACTGGCGCACGTGGCCCGGCATCCTGTTGCTGGCGGTGGCGCTGGGTGCCGCAGGTTGGCTGGGACGGACCTGGGTACCCCCGGCAACCCTGTGGCTGACCGATGTCGCCGTGACCATGAGCCTCGATGATCGGCAACGCAAACCCGGCAAGGGGCTGCGCGAAATCACCAGCGCAGAACTGCACGCAAATGGCCTCTACGCCTATACCGCCATCAACGCACCGCGCGGCCTGAAGGAGCGCATCTTCCACGAGTGGACCCACAACGGCCGGCGCGTCGACCGTATCGCCCTGGAGATCAGCGGCGGCCGCGAAGCCGGTTATCGCGCATGGACCCACAAGCGCAACTTCCCGGAAAGATCATCGGGCCGCTGGCGAGTACGTGTCGTTACCGAAGCAGGCCAGATGATCGGCATGCTGCGTTTCCAGGTCACCGATTAGCGAACCACCCGCCGCCTCGCGTATCCAAATCAGAACCAGCCTGGCTTGGAGAAGGACATGGAGTGGTGGGCGAGCATCTCCTACACCATCGCGTCGGAGTTCTCCGACATCACCGACCTGGAGGACGCGACCCGCGTCAGTAGCCGCCTGCTGATCGCGTCGATTCTCGGCGGCCTGCTCGGCTATGAACGCGAGCGCCGGCGCAAGGCCGCCGGCTTGCGCACCCACATGCTGGTTGCGCTTGGGGCAGCGTTGTTCGTACTGGTGCCGGTGCAGGCGGGCATGAGCCTCGAGGACATTTCCCGGGTGATTCAGGGCCTGGTTACCGGTATCGGCTTTCTCGGAGCCGGGACTATCCTCAAGGGCGACTCCGCGGAAGACGTCAAGGGCCTGACCACCGCCGCGGGCATCTGGCTTACGGCCGCGATCGGTGTCGCCGTCGGCCTCGGGCATGAAGCAACGGCCGTAATGAGCACGCTGTTGGCGCTGGCGATCTTTGCTTTGATGCCACGGCTGGAGCGGCATACTGCCCTGCGTGCCGCGCGCAAGCGTCGCCACCCGGACCAGCCGCGCTAACGAACGCCACTCCACAGCCCAAGGATTTCGCCATGTCCAACTTCCGTATTCTTCTGACCGGCGCCGTTCTGGCTGCTCTGGCAGGTTGCAGCGAAACGGCCAAGCTTCCGGTGGAATCCGGATACGGCCCGACACCGGCGCTGCCGGAGCCGAACAAGACAGTCCTGCCCACGGTGCACATCGCCCCCGCCAAAGGCTGGCCGCAAGATGGCAAGCCGCAGGCGGCGGCCGGTCTGCGCGTGGCGGCGTTCGCCCGTGACCTGGACCATCCCCGCTGGCTCCATGTGCTGCCCAATGGCGATGTGCTCGTGGCGGAATCGGACGCACCGCCGAAGCAACAGAGCCAGGGACTGCGCGGCTGGATTGCCAGCAAGATCATGGCCCGCGCTGGCTCCGGAGGCCCCAGCGCCAACCGCATCACCCTGCTGCGCGATCGTGACGGCGATGGCGTGGCGGAACAGCGCACGGTGTTTCTGGAAAACCTCAACTCCCCGTTCGGTATGGCGTTGGTAGGCAACCACTTCTACGTCGCCAACACGGACGCGCTGCTGCGCTTTCCCTATACGCCCGGCACCACCCGTATCACCGCGAACGGCGAGAAGGTCGTGGACCTACCCGCTGGGCCGATCAATCACCACTGGACCAAGAACGTCATTGCCAGCCAGGACGGCAGCCGCCTCTATGTCACCAGCGGCTCCAACAGCAATGTGGCCGAGAACGGCATGCAGGCCGAAGAGAACCGCGCAGCGATTCTCGAGGTGGATCCGCAAGCCAGGAGCATGCGTCTGTTCGCTTCAGGCCTGCGCAACCCCAATGGCCTTGCCTGGCAACCGGACAGCGGAGCGCTATGGACCACCGTCAACGAGCGCGACGAGATCGGCAGCGATCTGGTGCCGGACTACATGACGTCGGTACAGGACGGCGGATTCTACGGGTGGCCCTACAGCTACTTCGGCCAGCACGTCGATGAGCGCGTGCAGCCCCAGCGCCCGGATCTGGTCGAGCGCGCCATTGCCCCGGACTATGCACTGGGCGCGCATACCGCCTCGCTCGGCCTGATCTTTTACGAAGACACGCTGCTGCCGCAGCACTACCACCATGGCGCGTTCGTTGGTCAGCACGGCTCCTGGAACCGCAAGCCGCGCAGTGGCTACAAGGTGGTTTTCATCCCGTTCCGCAACGGCATGCCGGCTGGGCAGGCAGAGGATGTGCTGACCGGCTTCGTCAACGAGGCAGGAGAGGCAATGGGTCGCCCGGTAGGCGTCGCGGTGGACAAGACCGGGGCCGTGCTGGTGGCCGACGATGTCGGCAACGTGGTTTGGCGCGTCACCCCTGATGACCGTTGATACCGTCGCCCGCTGATCCGTTGAACCTTGCCGGACGCCGTATGGCCATAAAAGGTACGTCCTTCCGCAATGAGGCAGATCTCATGATCAAGCGTGCTTTGTACATCTTCACCCCTGTCGTGCTGCTCGCCGGCTGTTCCGGCAATGTGCAGAACCCGGTAGACCGCATCACCTTCCGTGACGAGCCACTGGTACGCGATGTGGAGACCGGCATGTCTCAGGAGCAGGTACTGGCCATCGGTGGCGAGCCCTCGAAGGCCGCAGCTCGCACTGTAGTGCCTGGCATCTGCCACGATTACATCCTCAATCGCGATGGCCATCAGCAACCTTATTACGTCAGTTTCGATGGCTCCGGCCGCGTGGACGGCCAGGGCTTCCTGACCTGCGATCAGCTTGAGGAAAACCAGCGCAAACTGCATCGCTGACCACCGGGCACAGGCGCGAGCGCGCTTCGGGTCTGTGCATTCAACGCTCCCCTTGAAGGAGACCAGCATGCCTCGTGGAGAAAAAACCAAGTACACCGACAAGCAGCAACGCAAGGCCGAACACATTGAGGAAGGCTACGAGAAGCGTGGCGTCCCCGAGGACGAGGCCGAAGCGCGCGCATGGGCGACGGTCAACAAGCAATCCGGCGGCGGAGAACGCAAAGGGGGCTCGGGCAGGAGCAAGAGCGAGACCACCAAGCGGGCTGAGCGCAAGGACTCGGCCCACCGCGCAGCCGATGCCCGCCAGGGCAAATCACCAAACAAGGGTTCGGCACGAAGCTCGACGTCGACCAGCACGGCGCTTGCCGACATGACCCGCGACCAGCTCATGGAAAAGGCCCGCGAGCGGGACATTCGTGGCCGCTCGAAGATGCGCAAGAACGAACTGCTACGGGCGCTGAGCTGAGGACTGAGGGCATGCCGATGATTGACCAAACCGCTCCGAAAGAGGGCAATCCCAAGCGCGAGGACCCAGGCGACCCTGTGCCGATTGATGAGCCGAGTGAGCCTGAGCCGGCGCCCGCACCGCCGGACGAGCCCCACCGCTAAACTTTTCGCCAGCATCCTGTTCTCAAACTGGGAACCGTGAATCACCGCGTCCGCGGTGAACCAGACCAGGAGATGGCGATGAGCTACGTACAATTGAGCGATAAACAGAGCCTGCGCGAGCGGGCTCGTCAACATGTCGAGAATGGCGCCGTCACCGAGAGTTACTCGGCCGATCGAGAAGTCGTGATCAATCTGCTGAACGAAGCGCTGGCGACCGAACTGGTTTGCTATCTGCGCTACAAGCGCCACTACTACATGGCCACAGGGCTGAAATCCAGCGCCGCCGCGGACGAGTTTCTCGAGCATGCCAATGAGGAACAGGAACACGCCGATCGGCTGGCCGAGCGCATCGTCCAACTGGGTGGCGCGCCGGACTTCAACCCCGACGGCCTGACGGAGCGCGCCCACGCGCAGTACGCCGAAGGCAACGGCCTGCGCGATATGGTTTTCGAGAACCTGGTGGCCGAACGCATCGCCATCGACAGTTATCGGGAAATCGTCCAGTACATCGGCGACAAGGACCCGACCACCCGCCGCATCTTCGAGGACATCCTCGCCCAGGAGGAAGAGCATGCCGACGACCTGGCTGGCTTGCTGGACGGCATGAACTAGCCCAGCACGCGCCAGCGGCGCCTCGCTGAATCCGTCGATACGATGTTTCCACCAGCGTTCAGCAAACCATAAAAAAAGGCCACCCTAGGGTGGCCTTAAATTTTAGGAAGAGAGGTACAGCTTAGCCGGCTGCCACCGGACGCATGTAGGAGATCGGTGCGGTCTGCGGGTCATCGAAGGTCACCAGTTCCCACGCATCCTTTTGTTCCATCAGGGTGCGCAGCAAACGGTTGTTCAACGCGTGGCCGGATTTATAGCCGCGGAATTCGCCGATCAGACTGGTGCCCAGCAAGTAAAGATCACCAATGGCATCGAGAATCTTGTGCTTCACGAATTCGTCCTCGTAACGCAGGCCGTCTTCGTTGAGCACACTGGTTTCGTCCACCACGATTGCGTTCTCAACGCTGCCGCCAAGCGCCAGGTTGTGCGAGCGCAGGAACTCGATGTCGCGCATGAACCCGAAGGTACGTGCACGGCTGACTTCCTTGACGAAGGAAGTGCTCGAGAAATCCACACTGGCAGTCTGGGTGCGGCCTTTGAAAACCGGATGGTCGAAATCGATCTCGAAACTCACCTTGAAGCCGTCGAAAGGCAGGAAGGTAGCGCGCTTGTCACCTTCCTCGACTGTCACTTCACGCTTGATGCGGATGAACTTCTTGTGGGCGTCCTGCTCCTGCAGGCCGGCGGATTGAATCAGGAATACGAAAGGTCCAGCGCTACCATCCATGATCGGCACTTCCGACGCTGAGAGTTCGACGTAGGCGTTGTCGATCCCCAGGCCAGCCATTGCCGACAGCAAATGCTCCACTGTGTCGACCTTGACGTCACCATTGACCAGTGTCGTGGACATGGTGGTTTCGCCAACATTCTCGGCCCGCGCAGGAATCTCCACAGGCGGGTTGAGGTCGGTGCGACAGAACACGATTCCGGTATCCACCGGTGCCGGTTTCAGGGTGAGATAAACCTTCTCTCCCGAATGCAAGCCGACGCCAGTGGCGCGAATGATGTTCTTCAGGGTGCGTTGTCTGATCATGGCCTTTTGCTTCGCTTTAGCGCTAGTTGCGAATAGTTTTCAACAATTGGCGGCGATAATAGCAGAAGCCAACTTTGCTGAACACCAATCACAACGATACTCCTGATAAATTCAATCAATCGGCCTGACGACGCAGAAACGCGGGAATGTCCAGATAATCCAGATCTTCCTGCGGATTCAGCTTGGCTGCGGTGGCAGCTGCATGCGCCTGATTACGCATCACGGTCGGACGCTCGAGGTCACGATAATTGACCGCTGCCTGCTCATGCTGACGCGGTGCCGGAGCGGCGGAAGCGGCAACAGAGGTCTGCACGGTGTTGTCGACGACCTTGACCGGCTTTTCATTGCGCGGACCGAGCCCAGTAGCGACCACGGTGACATGCAGCTCGTCGGCCATGTCCGGATCGATCACGGCACCAACCTTGACGGTGGCCTCATCGGACGCGAAGGCCTCGATGATTTCGCCCACGGCAGCGTACTCGCCGAGCGAAAGGTCCAGACCAGCAGTGATGTTGACCAGAATGCCACGTGCGCCCTGCAGATTGACGTCTTCCAGCAGCGGGTTGCGAATGGCAGCCTCGGTGGCTTCGCGAGCACGGTTCGGGCCGGTGGCGCAACCAGTGCCCATCATCGCCATACCCATCTCGCCCATGACGGTCTTGACGTCGGCGAAGTCGACGTTCATCAGGCCCGGACGCTGCATGATGTCGGAGATGCCACGGACCGCACCGGCCAGTACGTCGTCAGCCTTGGCGAAAGCGGCCAGCAGGCTGGCGTCCTTGCCGAGGATGGTCAGCAGCTTCTCGTTGGGGATAGTGATCAGCGAATCGACGCAATCGGACAGCGCGCGGATACCTTCGTCGGCCACCTGCATGCGACGACGGCCCTCGAAGGGGAACGGACGGGTGACCACGGCGACGGTAAGGATGCCCATTTCCTTGGCTACCGAAGCGATGATCGGCGCAGCGCCTGTACCGGTGCCGCCGCCCATGCCGGTGGTGATGAACACCATGTCCGCACCTTCCAGCACTTCGGCGATGCGCTCACGATCTTCCATCGCCGCCTGGCGACCGATGTCCGGATTGGTACCGGCACCCAGACCTTTGGTGATGGCCGAGCCGAGCTGCAGCACGGTGCGTGCTTCAACTTTCTTCAGCGCCTGGGCGTCAGTGTTGGCGCAGATGAATTCGACGCCTTCGACGTTATTGCGAACCATGTGGTTCACGGCATTGCCGCCACCGCCACCGACACCGATGACCTTGATGACTGCACTTTGCGGGGTATGATCTACGAGTTCGAACATTTCCCTCTCTCCTTCCAGCTTTCTAGTTTTGGTTGTTACAGCGCACTGCTTAAAAATTGCCCTGGATCCAGCCCTTGAGCCGGTCCAGAACAGACGTCTTTGATTCGTCGGCGAAATTGCCGATGCCAGACACGGGAATGCCGTCGGCCTGCTTTTGCAGTCCGTACAGCAACAGGCCCACGCCCGTTGAATAGATGGGGTTACGTACTACGTCGCTCAGTCCCTTGACGCTGTGCGGCACGCCCAGGCGCACCGGCATGTGAAAGATTTCCTCAGCCAGGTCGACGGCTCCTTCCATCTTCGCTGTACCGCCTGTGAGAACGATCCCGGCCGGGACCAGATCCTCGTATCCGCTACGACGCAGCTCGGCCTGGATAAGGGTGAACAGCTCGTCATAGCGCGGCTCGACCACCTCTGCCAGAGCCTGCCGCGAGAGTTCGCGCGGTGGGCGATCGCCGACGCTGGGAACCTTGATGGTCTCGCCTGCACCGGCCAGCTTGGCCAACGCGCAAGCATAACGAATCTTGATCTCTTCGGCATACTGGGTCGGCGTGCGTAATGCCATGGCGATGTCGTTGGTGACCTGATCGCCGGCGATCGGGATGACCGCGGTATGACGAATCGCGCCTTCGGTGAAAATGCAGATGTCGGTGGTGCCGCCGCCGATGTCCACCAGGCAGACGCCCAGCTCCTTTTCATCGTCGGTCAGTACCGCGTGTGCAGAGGCCAGTTGCTCCAGGATGATGTCATCCACTTCCAGGCCGCAGCGACGCACGCACTTCTCGACATTCTGCGCCGCATTCACCGCGCAGGTGACCACATGGACCTTGGCCTCAAGGCGCACGCCGGACATGCCCAGCGGTTCGCGCACACCTTCCTGGTTGTCGATCACGTAATCCTGCGGCAGCGTGTGCAGCACGCGCTGGTCCGCCGGAATGGCCACAGCCTGGGCGGCGTCAAGTACCCGCTCCAGGTCCGCGGCGCTGACTTCACGGTCGCGGATCGCGACGATGCCATGGGAGTTCAGGCTGCGAATGTGGTTGCCCGCCAGGCCGACGAAGGCCGAATGGATGCGGCAGCCAGCCATCAGCTGAGCTTCTTCGATAGCGCGCTGAACCGACTGCACGGTGGATTCGATATTGACCACCACGCCCTTCTTCAACCCGCGCGAAGGATGGGTACCGATTCCCACGATTTCCAGCTCACCATCGGCGGTCACCTCACCTACCAGCGCCACCACCTTGGAGGTGCCGATGTCCAGGCCGACGATCATCTTGCCGCTTTGCACGCTCGACATGTGTTTCATTCCTCAATTCTTCGCAGCGACGGTCGTATCCGTCACAGTCGGGACCGGCTCATGCCAGGCGACGGCCAGGCCGTTCGCATAGCGCAGATCGATCCGTGCGATCTTCTCGCTTTCCTGCTCCAGCGCCTTTTGATAGATGGCGGTGAAGCGACGCATTTTTTCTACAACCTGGTCCCGCCCCAGCAGCAACTCGACGCCCTGGTTGGTGGTCAGGAACCAGCTTCCACGCTCGCGCAGCTCCAGACGGGAAATGGAGAATCCCAGCGGGCGCAGCATCTGGCTGAGCATCTGGTATTGCTGCATGACACGCTGTTGGGCCCGCTTCGGACCATATAAATGTGGCAAGTGTTCATATCGGGTCAGGTCATCCGGCGAGAAAGCCTGCCCTTTATTGTTAAGCAATGCTTCGCCCCCCCAGCGGGCAATCGGCAATTGCTCGTCTAGCCGCACCATCACCTGGTCCGGCCAGACGCGGCGGACTTCGACATGGGCGATCCACGGCATCTGTTCCAGTTGGTGGCGCATGCCGTTCAGATCAACCTTGAAGAAGCTCTGCTCGACGAAAGGCGCTATGCGCTGCTGGACCGCCTCGCGACTCACATAGCCCAGTTCGCCCTGCACACTGACCTTGGCGATCGGCCGATCGGCATAGGGCAGCAGCCGCTCGCCCAGTTCGTAAAGCCCGACCGCCAACCCGACCAGTAGCACCGGCCAGACGAAACGCTTCAGCCCGGCGAGGCTCGGCTTCGGCAGGCGCTGCGACAGCGGCTGCGGTTGCACCAGGCGGCTCGCACCCCGTTGCGCGGGCTTGCGCGAGGCGCGGCCGCTTCCGGGTTGCGAATGGCGCAGCGTGGCGATCATGGCTAGCTCCCCGCCTCGAGGCTGTCATCGAGAATGCTCAGGACCAGTTGCTGGAAATCCAGACCGGCAGCACGCGCCGCCATGGGCACCAGGCTGTGATCGGTCATTCCCGGCACTGTGTTCACTTCAAGCAGCCAGAAATCGCCGTTACCGTCCTGCATCACGTCAACCCGGGCCCAGCCGCGGATACCCACCGCTTCGCAGGCACGTGCCGACAGCATCTTCAGCTCCTGTTCGCGCGCCGCGTCGAGGCCACAGGGAATGCGGTACTGGGTATCGGAAGCCAGGTACTTGGCGTCGTAGTCGTAGAAGGTGTGCGGCGTGCCTAGGCCAATCGGTGGCAGTACCTGGCCGTGCAGCACCGCCACGGTGAATTCCGGGCCTTGTATCCACTGCTCGACGAGTACTTGCGAGTCGTAGCTGCTGGCGGCACGCCAGGCTTCGATCAGCTCGGTGAGCCCACCGACCTTGGCCATGCCGATGCTAGAGCCTTCGTGGGCCGGTTTGACGATCAGCGGAAAACCCAGCGTTTCCGCTGCAGCCTTGCAATCGGCCTCCGTAGCCAGCACGGCATGCTGCGGCGTCGGCAAGCCAAGGCTCTGCCACACCTGCTTGGTGCGCAGTTTGTCCATGGCCAGGGCCGAAGCCAGAATGCCGCTGCCGGTGTAGGGGATACCGGCGCATTCCAACAGTCCCTGCATGCTGCCGTCTTCGCCACCACGACCATGCAGGACGATGAAGGCACGATCGATGCGCTCGTTGCTCAGGCGTTGCAGCAGGTCATCGCCGGCATCGATTCCGAACGCATCCACACCGGCCTCCTGCAACGCGGCGAGTACCGCCGCGCCGGATTTCAGGGACACTTCGCGTTCGGCACTCTTGCCACCGAAGAGCACGGCGACACGACCAAACGCCTTGGGGTCGCGAGTCGAATGCAGGGTCGTCATTTGGATTTCCTCGCGGCGCCATCGCCACCGAACAGCGGACTCTTGAGCAGTTGCGGCGCCAGGCCACCGATATCACCGGCTCCTTGGCAAAGCAGAATGTCGCCGGCACGCAGCAGCGGCTTGACCAACGGAGCGAGGTCGACGCCACGCTCGACGTAGATCGGGTCCAGCTGGCCGCGCTGGCGGATGCTGTGGCACAACTGCCGGCTGTCGGCGCCGGGGATCGGCTCCTCACCAGCCGGATAGACTTCCATCAGCAGCAACACGTTGGACTCGCCGAGCACCTGCACGAAGTCGTCGTAGAGGTCGCGGGTGCGGCTGTAGCGATGGGGCTGATAGACCATGACCAGGCGCCGCTCCGGCCAGCCACCGCGGACTGCCTTGATCACTGCGGCGACTTCGCGCGGGTGATGACCGTAGTCGTCGACCAGCATCACGCTGCCGTCCTCGACCGGTAGATCGCCATAGACTTGAAAGCGGCGGCCGACGCCTGCGAACTCCGCGAGGCCCTGGACGATGGCTTCGTCGTCGATACCTTCATCGGTAGCAATGGCAATGGTGGCCAGGGCGTTCAGCACGTTGTGGTTGCCCGGCATGTTCACTGACACATCCAGCGGCTCACAGCCATCGCGCAGCACCGTGAAGAAGGTACGCATGCCTTCCTGACGGACATTGGTGGCGCGCACGTCGGCGTCTTCGCTGAAACCGTAGGTCGTGATCGGCCGGCCGATCTGCGGAATGATCTCGCGAACGAACGGGTCGTCGACGCAGAGCACTGCCAGGCCGTAGAACGGCAGGTTGTGCAGGAACTCGACGAAGGTTTTCTTCAGCTTGCCGAAGTCGCCGCCATAGGTGCTCATGTGGTCGGCATCGATATTGGTGACCACCGCGACCATCGGCTGCAGGTGCAGGAAGCTGGCATCGCTTTCGTCGGCCTCGGCGATCAGATAACGGCTGCTGCCGAGCTGCGCGTTGGTACCGGCCGCAGTGAGTCGGCCACCGATGACGAAAGTCGGATCGAGCCCGCCGGCGGCAAAAACCGAAGCCAGCAGACTGGTAGTAGTGGTCTTGCCATGGGTACCGGCGACAGCAATACCGTGCCGGTAGCGCATCAGCTCGGCAAGCATCTCGGCACGTGGAACCACTGGAATACGCTGTTCGAGCGCCAGGGCGACCTCCGGGTTGGCCGAATTGACCGCGCTGGACACCACCAGCACGTCGGCGCCGGCAACATTACCGGCCTGATGACCTATGAAAATCTGCGCACCGAAGCTCTGCAGCCGGTCTGTACTGGCGGATTCCTTGAGGTCCGAGCCCGACACCTCGTAGCCGAGATTGAGCAGCACCTCGGCGATGCCGCACATGCCGACCCCGCCGATACCGACGAAGTGAATGCAGCGAATGCGCCGCATACGGCGGACTTCGGCTTTTACCGCGGCGGGAGATTTAGCCACGGGCCACCTCCAGACAGATATCGACCACGCTGCGGGTGGCGTCGGGCCGGGCCAGACGGCGCGCGATGGCGCCCATGGCCTTGAGTTTTTCCGGCTGCATCATTACCTCGGTCAGCTGAGCGGCAAGCACGGCCGCATCAGTCTTGGCTTGCGGCAGAAGGACGGCAGCGCCCTCCTTCGCCAGATATTCGGCATTGCGTGTCTGGTGGTCGTCGATCGCATGGGGCAGCGGCACCAGAAAGGATGGCAACCCAGCGGCGGCCAGCTCGCAAACGGTGAGCGCTCCGGCACGACAGATGACCAGATCGGCCCAGGCGTAGGCCCGCGCCATGTCCTTGATGAAGGGCGCGACTTCCGCCTCGACGCCGACCTCGGCATAACGCTGCGTGGTGATATCGGCGTGCTGCTTGCCGGCCTGATGAAACACCTGCGGCCGCACATCCGCCGGTACCTGGGCGAGCGCGGCGGGCAGCAGTTTGTTCAGCGGTTCGGCACCGAGACTGCCGCCCAGTACCAGGAGGCGCGGGCGACGATGCGCAAGGGCATCGCGGGGCGTCTCGAGGAACAGCTCCTCACGCACCGGATTGCCGGTGGTGCGGCGCTTGACGCTGGCCTTGAAGGTTTCCGGGAAGGCTTCGCAGACGCGGCAGGAAAGCGGCGCGAGGCTACGATTGGCGGTCCCAGCGACGGCGTTCTGTTCGTGAATCACCAGTGGCACCCCGGCCAGCTTGGCAGCCAGTCCGCCCGGACCGGTAACGTAGCCGCCCATCCCCAGCACGCAGACCGGTTGCAGCTCGCGCACGATGCGACGCGCCTGGAACAGCGAGCGAATCAACTGCAGCGGTGCCTTGATCAGCGAAACGATGCCCTTGCCGCGCAATCCGCTGACCTGGATCAGATGCAGCGGCAGGCCAGCGGCGGGTACCAGTTCGTTCTCGATGCCGCGCGGCGTGCCGAGCCAGTGCACGGAGTAGCCGCGGGCCTGGAACTCACGAGCACAGGCGAGCGCCGGGAAAACGTGGCCACCGGTGCCGCCGGCCATGATCAGTACATTAGCGGCCATGGGCGACCTCCTTGGCCGGCGGCTCGGCGAAATCGGCCTCGTCGAACTCGGTGTCCTCGCTGCCCAGCACGGTGCGACTTTCCCATTCGATGCGCAGCAGCAGCGCCATGCTTGCGCAGGTCACCACCAGCGAGCTGCCGCCATAACTGAGGAACGGCAGCGTCAGGCCCTTGGTTGGCAGCAGACCTACGTTTACTCCCACGTTGATCAGGAACTGTCCCAGCCAGAGGAACGCCATCCCCCAGGCCACATACGCCGCGAAGAACTGCCGGGCCTTCTCTGCCCACAGACCGATATACAGTGCGCGAACACCGACGAAGGCGAACAGCGCGATGGTCGCCAGTGCGCCGACCATGCCCAGCTCTTCGGCCAGTACGGAGAATACGAAGTCGGTATGCGCTTCGGGCAGGTAGAACTGCTTTTGCACGCTATTACCCAGGCCGACGCCGAACCACTCCCCGCGGCCGAAGGCGATCAGCGCCTGGGTCAGCTGGTAGCCGGCGCCGTACTGATCGGCCCAGGGGTCGGTGAAAGTGATCAGGCGCTGAAGACGGTATTCCTGGGTCTGCACCAACACCACCACGGCACCCACCGCGGCGATCACCAGCAGACTGAAGCGGATCATGCCAACACCACCGAGGAACAACATCGCCACTGCGGCGCCCATCATGACCACGGTCGCACCGAAATCCGGCTCCAGCAGCAGCAGGAACGCCATGGGCAGCAGGACCAGGAAGGGTTTGGCAAAGCCCCACATGCTTTCGCGAACTTCCTCTTGCCGGCGCACCAGATAGCCGGCCAGGTAGATCACCACGAAGACTTTCGCCAGCTCGGACGGCTGCACGTTGAAGGCGCCGAAACCGATCCAGCGCATCGAACCGTTCACTTCCCGGCCGATTCCCGGCAGCAGGACCAGGATCAGCAGGCCGAACGCCGCCAGCAGCAGCATCCAGTCCAGGCGTTGCCAGACCGACAGAGGTACCAGCAGCATCGCAATTCCCGCGCCGAGGCCCAGCGCCACATAAACCAGATGGCGACTCATGTGATACAGCGGATTGCCGGCATTGACCGCCGCGACTTCGGACGACGCCGAAGTGATCATCACGAGACCCAGGCCAAGCAAAGCCAGACAGCCGGCGAGCATGGGGAAGTCAAGATCCAGACCGCGGCGGCCGAACAAGGGCGAAGGAGCATGGCGCAGGAAGGCGAGCATCAGTCGAGCGCCTCCACCGCAGCGGCGAACAGGCGGCCGCGCTCTTCGAAATTCTTGAACATGTCCAGACTGGCACAGGCCGGCGACAGCAATACCGCATCGCCCGCTTCGGCACACTCGGCGGCGCGCTCCACGGCTTCGCCCAGTGTTGCGACATGAACCAGGGTGGTGGCATCGGCCAGCGCGTCCGCAAGACGTTGCGCATCACGACCGAGCAGCACCACGGCACGGCAATAGCGTGCAATCGGCGCGCGCAGCGCGGAGAAGTCTGCGCCCTTGCCATCGCCACCGGCGATCAGCACCAGCTTGCCGTCGATATCCGCACCCAGTCCTTCGATCGCAGCCAGCGCGGCACCGACATTGGTGGCCTTGGAATCGTCGTAATAGCTGACGTCGCCACGCTGGCCAACCCACTGGCAGCGATGCGGCAAACCGGCGAACTGGCGCAACGTCTCCAGCATCGGCTCGAACGGCAGACCCACCGCGTGCCCCAGAGCCAGCGCTGCCAGAGCATTGGACTGATTGTGCGCACCACGCATCTTCAGCTCGCGAACCGGCATCAGCGCATCGAACTGGAACGCCAGATACTTCTCGCCTTTTTCCTCGAACAGCCCAAAGCCCTTGAAGTCCGGCTTGCCGAGGCCAAAGGTCCAGGTCGGCAGGTCATCCGCGACCAGCGGACGGCTGAGCCGGTCATCGCGATTGACCACCACCTGACGCGCGCCGCGGAAAATTCGGTGTTTAGCCTGATGATAGGCTGGCAGGCCGCTGTAGCGGTCCATATGGTCTTCGCTGATGTTCAGGCAGGTCGCCACTTCGGCATTTAGCTGCTCGGTGGTCTCCAGCTGAAAGCTGGACAGCTCCAGCACATAAAGCTCGACGTCGTCTGCCAACAGATCGAGCGCCGGCGTGCCCAGGTTGCCACCAACCGCCACGGTGCGCCCTGCCGCCACGGCCATCTCGCCGACCAGCGTGGTCACAGTGCTCTTGGCGTTGGAGCCGGTGATCGCAATGATCGGCGCCTTGGCTTCGCGGGCGAACAGCTCGATATCACCGGACAGCTTGACCCCACGCGCCGCGGCTTCCTGCAGCGCTGGCGTACTGACCGCCAGGCCCGGGCTCACCAGCAGCTCGCTGGCGGTGCAGAGAAACTCGACGTCCAGCTCGCCACAGCGCACTTGCACGTCTGGATACTCGGCCTTGAGCGTCGCCAGCTCCGGCGGGTTCACACGGGTATCAGCGACGGCAAACGGCAGGCCCCGGCGCGCCAGATGGCGAACCAGGGACATGCCGCTCTTGCCGAGGCCGACAACGATGCGGAACTGGTCGGAAGCGATGAGCACTCTTGATTACCTCAGTTTCAGGGTGGCAAGGCCGACGAGCACCAGGATCACCGTGATGATCCAGAAGCGCACGATCACCCGGGGTTCGGGCCAGCCCTTGAGTTCGAAATGGTGATGGATCGGCGCCATGCGAAACACGCGCTTGCCAGTCAGCTTGAAGCTCGCCACCTGGATCATCACCGAGAGGGTTTCCATCACGAACACGCCGCCCATGATGAACAGCACCACTTCCTGGCGAACGATCACGGCGATGGTGCCCAGCGCCGCGCCGAGCGCCAGCGCACCGACATCGCCCATGAAGACCTGGGCCGGGTAGGTGTTGAACCAGAGAAAGCCGAGGCCGGCACCGATCAGCGCGCCGCAGAAGACGATCAGCTCGCCCGCACCCGGCACGTAAGGAATGAGCAGGTACTCGGCAAAATTCACGTTACCGGAGAGGTAGCAGAAAATGCCCAGACCGCCGCCGACCATGACCGTTGGCATGATCGCCAGACCGTCGAGGCCGTCGGTCAGGTTGACCGCGTTGCTCGAGCCGACGATGACGAAGTAGCTCAACACGACAAAACCAATCCCGAGTGGAATCTCGATGTTCTTCAGCAGCGGCAGAATCAGCGTGGTTTCGACCGGTGTCTGCGCAGTCATATAAAGGAAGACCGCGGCGCCGAGGCCAAAGACCGATTGCCAGAAATACTTCCAACGGCTTGGCAAGCCGCGGGAGTTCTTCTCGATCACCTTGCGATAGTCATCGACCCAGCCGATCGCGCCGAACAGCAAGGTCACCGCCAGCACCACCCAGACGTAGCGATTGGACAGATCGGCCCAGAGCAAGGTGCTGATGCTGATGGCGCTGAGGATCAGCGCACCACCCATGGTCGGCGTGCCGGATTTGGACAGGTGCGACTGCGGACCGTCGGTACGCACGGACTGGCCAATCTGGCGCATCTGCAACGTACGGATCAGCCAAGGCCCCATCCACAGCGACAACACCAGCGCGGTGAGGACACCGAGAATTCCACGCAGCGACAGGTACTGAAAGACCGCGAAGCCTTTATGGAACTGTTGCAGATACTCGGCGAGCAGCAGCAGCATCAGTGTTTCTCCATGGATGGCCCAGCGAGCGCATCGACGACTTTGTCCATCGCCGCGCTGCGTGAGCCCTTGATCAGAATGGTGGTACCGCTGCCCTGTTCGGCTCGCAGGCTGTCGATAAGGCTGGCCTGGTCGGCGAAGTGCCGAGCGCCTGGACCGAACGCCTGAATTGCATGGGCCATCAGAGGCCCGACGGCATAAAGCGTGTCGATCTTGCCAGCGGCATAGGCGCCGACGTCGCGATGGCCCTGCTCGGCCCACTCGCCCAGCTCGCCCATATCGCCAAGCACAAGGATGGTGCGACCGGCAAAGCTGGCGAGCACGTCGATGGCGGCGCAGATCGATGCCGGATTGGCGTTGTAGCTGTCGTCGATCAGGCGCACACCGTTGGCCAGCATTTGCGCCACGGCTCGGCCTTTGACCGGTTGTAGGCTTTCCAGCCCCGCCACTACGGCCTCGGCCCCGATACCCAGCGCATAGGCTGCCGCGGCTGCCGCCAAGGCGTTGGCCACGTTATGCCGGCCCAGCAGATTGAGCTGGATAGGGAGATTGCCCAGCGGGCCGGTCAGCACGAAATTGGGGCAACCGCGCTGGTCGTAGGCGATCGAACCGGCGGAGAAATCCACAAGGGGGTCATCCAGGCCGAACGATACGATGCGCTTGCCCGCAGCGCGCTCGGCCCAGATCGAATAGGCCTTGTCGTCACGGTTGAGCACGGCGGTGCCGGAAGCGTTCAGGCCATCGAGAATCTCGCCCTTGGCCTCGACGATCCTGTCCGGGCCACCGAACTCGCCGACGTGGGCGGTGCCCGCATTGGTAATTACGCTGACATCCGGGCGCACCAGATCGACGGTATACGCAATATCTCCGGGCCGCGAAGCGCCGAGTTCGATGACGGCGCTGCGATGACTGGTGCTCAACTCCAACAGCGTCAGTGGCGCACCCAAGTCATTGTTGAGGTTGCCGCGAGTGGCCAGTACGGCGTCCTGGCCATGGGCGCTGCGTAGAATGCTGGCGAGCATTTCCTTCACGCTGGTCTTGCCGCTGGAGCCGGTGATCGCTGCGACCGGACCGTTGAATGCGGCGCGATTGAGCGCGCCGAGCTGCCCAAGCGCCAACCGGGTATCGGCAACGACCAGCTGCGGCAGGCCTGCATCTGCAACTTCACGCTCGACCAGTGCTGCAACGGCGCCTTTGGCGGCGACGTCCGCCAGATAGGCATGACCATCGAAGCGTGGCCCGGTCAGCGCGATGAACAGCTGGCCAGGTTCGATGGCCCGGCTGTCTGTGCTGACGGCAGTGAAGCTGGCATCCGCTCCGACCAGGCGGCCAGACAGCGGTAGCTGCAATTCGCTCAGGCGCATCGACTCAATCATTGGCCTTCTCCCAGACGGACAGCGCCCTGCAGGCTTCCTCGAGATCGGAGAACGGCAAGCGTTCGCCGCGAACCTCCTGATAGTCCTCGTGACCTTTGCCGGCCAGCACGACCACATCTTCCGCTCGCGCGGCAGCGATCAGACTGGCGATTGCCTGCGCGCGGCCATGACTGAAAGTGACCGCCGCAGGATTGCTGAACCCCGAACGGATACCCTCGAGAATCTGTTCCGGCGCCTCATTGCGCGGATTGTCATCAGTGACCACGACGCCGTCGGCCAGCCGCTCCGCGACTTCAGCCATCAGCGGGCGCTTGCCGGTATCACGATCACCGCCGCAACCGAACAGACAAAGCAGCCTGCCGCGCGCGTGTGGACGCAGCGCGGTGAGGACTTTCTCCAGCGCATCGGGGGTATGTGCGTAGTCGACCACGATCAGCGGATGGTCGCCGCCACCCAGCCGCTGCATGCGGCCGGCGGGGCCTTGCAGTTCAGGCAGCACGGCCAGGATTTCGTCCAGCGGATAGTCCATGCCAAGCAGGGCGCCGACGGCGGCCAATACATTGCTGACGTTGAAACGCCCGAGCAGCGGGCTGCGCAACGAGCGCTCGCCCTGCGGCGTGATCAGCCGAGCATGAATGCCGTCGTCGTCGAGACGCGCTTCAGCGCAGAACAGGTAGGCCGTAGGGTCTTCCAGGCTGTAAGTGATCAGGCGCGACTCGCGCTCCTCGCCGGCCAGCACGCGGCCAAAGGCATCGTCGAGGTTGATTACCCGACAGCTCAGCCCGGGCACCTCGAACAGGCGCGCCTTGGCAGCACCGTAAGCATCCATGCTGCCGTGGTAATCGAGGTGGTCACGCGACAGATTGGTGAACACGGCGACATCGAAATCCAGGGCCGCGACGCGCCCCTGATCGAGACCATGCGAGGACACTTCCATCGCTACCGCGCGAGCACCCTCTTGTTTGAGGTTCGCCAGTGTCGCCTGCACGCCGATGGCGTCCGGCGTGGTGTGGCGTCCCAGTTCCAGCTGTCCGTGGAATCCGGTGCCAAGCGTGCCGATGATTCCGCAGGGTTCGCCGAGCCGATCGAGCGCCTGGGCAATCAGCTGGCTGACACTGGTCTTGCCGTTGGTTCCGGTCACACCGACCACACGCAGGCTGCGGCTGGGCTCGCCGTAGAAGCGGCCGGCAATCGCCGACAGCTGTTCTGCCAGATGCAGCACCGGAACCATGACTGCGTTGCCGGTCAGTGACTGGTCGAGGCCTTCTGCCTCATAAGCGACAGCCGCCGCGCCACGGGCGACGGCATCCTGTATGTGATCGCGACCATCGAACTGCAGACCCGGTACAGCGAGGAACAGGTCTCCGCCGCGAACCTTGCGACTGTCGAGTGTCAGCTCACGGATCAGCACGTCGCTGCCGGCCTGAGGCAGCAGGTGATTCAATGGCATCGGCATCAGATACGCCCTCCCTTGCCCTTTGCCGCTTCGGCGGTCTGCAGCTCGGCAGGCGGCGGCAGATTGTCCGGTGCGACGTTCATCAGCCGCAGGGCGCGCGCCATGACCTTTCCGAACACCGGTGCCGCGACCAGTCCGCCGTAGTACTGTCCTTTGCTCGGCTCGTCCACGACGATCACCGCAGCGATGCGCGGATTGGAAAGTGGCGCAACCCCGGCGAAGAACGAGCGATAGGCGTCTTTGGTGTAGCCGCCGGTGCCGGAAATCTTCTTCGCGGTACCGCTCTTGCCGCCTACGTGATAGCCCGGCACCTTGGCACGAGCGCCGCCGCCACCCTCGTCTTCCACGACCGCGCGCAGCATCTGCAGAACGATGCCGGAAATCTCTTTGTCAATGACCTGCACGCCGTCCTGGGTGCGATCCAGACGCAACAGAGAGAGCGGCACGTTGCTGCCCTGGTTACCCAGCACGGCATACGCATGCGCCAACTGAACGGCGGTCACCGACAGACCATAGCCGTAGGCAAGCGAAGCCGTCTCAGCGTCTCGCCACTTGCGATGATTGGGCAGATTGCCGACGCGCTCGCCGGGGAAACCCAGCCCGGTATCCTGGCCAAAACCGGCCTGTTGCATCACCGCGTATACCGGCTCGGCGCCGATATCCAAGGCGATCTTGCTGATGCCGACGTTGCTCGACTTCATCAGAATCCCGGTCAGCGTCAGCATGCCGCCACGGGAGACATCACGAATCGTGTAGCGGCCGATACGCATCCACCCGGGCAAGGTATTGACGACCGAATCCGGCTGATATTTGCCGGTACCCAGTGCCGCCGCGATGCTGAAAGGTTTGACGGTGGAACCGGGCTCGAAGACGTCGATCATGGCGCGATTGCGCATTGCCGCGGGCTGCAGATTGCGCCGATTGTTCGGGTTATAGGTAGGCTGGTTGGCCATGGCGAGAATCTCGCCGGTCTTGACGTCAACCATCACCAGGCTGGCGGCTTTGGCACCGTATTCCTGCACGACGTTGCGCAGCTCGCTGTGCGCGAGGTACTGCAGGCGCAGATCGATCGACAATGCCATCGCCTTGCCGGCCTTGGCGTTCTTTACGACCTGAACGTCCTTGATCAACCGCCCGCGACGATCCTTGAGCACCTGACGCTTGCCTGGCACACCAGCCAGCCACTCGTCATACGCGAGTTCCATGCCCTCACGGCCACGATCATCGATATCGGTGAAGCCGACCACATGGGCAGCCACTTCGCCAGCCGGATAGAACCGACGGAATTCTTCTTGCGCATAAACGCCGGGGATCTTCAGATCGAGGACTTCCTGCCCCTGCTCCGGGGTAAGTCCGCGCACCAGATAGATGAACTCGCGCGACGCCTGCGACCTGAGACGCTCGCTCAGAGTGGCAGCATCCTGACCCAGCGCCTTGGCCAAGTCCGGCCAACGAGACTTTGCTGCCTGCAGCTCTTTGGGATTGCCCCACAACGTGGTAACCGGCGTGCTCACCGCGAGCGGTTCACCGTTGCGATCGGTGATCAGACCACGATGCGCAGGAATCGGGATATGCCGAACGCTGCGCGCATCACCCTGCCCCTTGAGAAAGCCCTGGTCCATCACCTGAAGATCGACGATGCGCCAGACAATCGCACCGACCAGCAGCGCCAGCAGCGCCAGCACGATACGAAACCGCCACGGATACAGCGCACCTTGAAGGGTCATGGCTTCACCAGCCTGACGTCTGCCGCTTCGGGGATGTGCATGTGCAATTGCTCGGTCGCCAGCGTCTCGATGCGACTGTGCGCAGTCCAGGTGCTCTGTTCGAGGATCAACCGCCCCCACTCGGCCTGGGCCTTGTCACGCACGCTAAGCTCACCGTAGAGCTCGTTGAGCAACTGACGATTCCAATGCGCCGAGTAGGCAACTGCGATCGCCGACAGCAGGACACTGACGAACAGCACCAGCATCAACAGGCTGCCGCTGGGCATGGAGCGCATTACCTTGGTCACCGCAGCTTCTCCGCCACGCGCATTACCGCACTGCGCGAACGCGGGTTGCCCTTGACCTCGGCATCGGAAGCGTACTGCGGCTTGCCGAGCAGCTTAAGGCGCGGCTCGAATGCCTTCGGAATGATGGGCAGGTCGCGTGGCAGCTTGTCCGCCTCGCCCTTGGCGTGGCGGCGCATGAACTGTTTGACGATGCGGTCTTCCAGCGAATGAAAGCTGATGACCACCAGCCGACCGCCCACTTCCAGTGCCTCCAGGGCTGCATCAAGGCCATGCTCCAGGTCGCCAAGCTCATTGTTGATGTAGATGCGCAGTCCCTGAAACGCACGAGTCGCCGGATTCTTGCCCTTCTCCCAAGCGGGATTGGCCTCAGTCAGGACCTTGGCGAGGTCGGCGGTACGTTCGAAAGGCGCCGCTTCGCGGCGCTGCACCACCGCACGAGCCATGCGCTTGGCGAAGCGCTCTTCGCCATAATCCTTGAACACCCGGGCGATCTCATCTTCGTCGGCGTGCGCTATCCAATCGGCCGCACTGACGCCTCGGCTAGGATCCATGCGCATGTCCAGAGGACCGTCGTTAAGAAAACTGAAGCCGCGCTCGGGGTCGTCCAGCTGCGGTGACGAAACGCCCAGATCCAGCAAAACGCCACTGACGGTTCCGCTCCAGCCGCGCTGCGCCACTTCTTCGCCAAGTTCGGCAAAACTTCTCTGCACAACGACAAAGCGGCCGTCCTCGGCCGCCAGTGCTTGCCCCGTAGCGATGGCTAACGGATCCTTGTCGAACCCTAGCAATAGGCCATCAGGTCCAAGCTGCTGAAGCAGTAACCGGCTGTGACCACCCCGCCCGAAGGTGCCATCCAGATAGCGTCCGTCCGGGCGCACGCTCAGCGCCGCGACGGCTTCGTCGAGCAACACGGTGATATGTCGCAAGCTGCTGATCTGGTTCACAGGATTAGGTCACGTAGTTCTTCCGGCAGACCGCCGGGTTGCTTGATGGCCGCCAGGTCCGCGTCAGAAACCGCGTTCCAGTCGTCCTCGTTCCATAGTTGAAACTTGTTCAGTTGCCCTACCAACATCGCGCGCTTGTCCAGCCGGGCGTACTCACGAAGTCGCGGCGGCACCACGACGCGCCCACTGCCATCCATCTCCAGATCGACAGCATTACCAATCAGCAGGCGCTGCAGGCGGCGGGCCTCTTCACGCAAGGAGGGCAATTCGCGGAGCTTGGCTTCGATCAGCTCCCACTCGGGCAAGGGGTAAATGCACAAACAACGGTCCACGGCGTCGATCGTGATGATCAGCTGGCCATCGCCACGGGAATTCAGCTCGTCGCGATACCGGCTGGGCATGGCTAGCCGGCCTTTGGCGTCGAGACTGATGGCGTTAGCTCCGCGAAACACGGCTGCGCTTCCCCTGAATTAGCTATCCATGCCCATATTTACCCACTTTCTGCCACTTCCTACCACTTGTGCGCACTATAGAAACGCAGCCGCCCCACCGTCAAGGCGAGCCAGACGGGAAAAAGCCTTACGGAGCGGCAATTTAGCGACGTTGAGAGGTAATTCGAGCGGAGAATGCGCAGAGGACTGGAAGCATCTTCAGCGACAACAGCGAGTTGCCCAACAAAGTTAAAGTACTTTGTTAAGAGCAAGAATGTTTCGGAATTAAAAATGGGGTATTGCGAAGGAAGAAAGGAGGAGAGTCGATCTGTAAGCCGGGTTCTGTCGAGGACAGCCATTCCTCTACGACAGCCATCGCTGACTGCCTCTAGCAACCTACCCGGATCCAGCGCGGGCCACGCCGATGGATCCCTATTTGGTCTTGCTCCAAGTGGGGTTTACCTAGCCACGGACTGTTGCCAGCCGCGCGGTGCGCTCTTACCGCACCTTTTCACCCTTACCGGCGCCGAAGCGCTTAGGCGGTTATTTTCTGTGGCACTTTCCGTAGGCTCGCGCCTCCCAGGCGTTACCTGGCACTTCGCCCTATGGAGCCCGGACTTTCCTCCCTCCCTTTTTGCGGAACAAAAAGAGACAGCGACTGTCCGATCGACTCTCCAGGCGCCAGAGTACCGCCGCAACTCGCTGCCTGCAAGCTCACCAGGCGGCACGAGGCGCAGGCCACCTCCTATTTGCGTTCCAGCGCCGCCTGGTACAACAGGTTCTTGCGCACACCGGTAATATCGGCTGCGATTGCGGCCGCCCGCTTGAGCGGCATTTCTGCCAACAGCAGATCGAGCACCCGTAGCGCCTCTGCGCTCACCGCGCTCTCGTCTAGCGGAGCATGCCAACCCTCTACAAGCACCACGCACTCGCCGCGCTGCTGATTGCTGTCGGCCTCGACCCACGCGTGCAACTCGCTCAGCGGCAGCCCTTTCAGTGTTTCGAACGTCTTGGTCAGCTCTCGGCCGAGCACGGCAATTCGATCGCCACCGAACACATCTCGAAAGTCGCCAAGCGATTCCAGTATGCGGTGCGGAGCTTCGTAGAAGATCAGAGTGCGTGGCTCTTCTTTCAGCGCTTCGAGCCGTGCACATCGTGCAGCTGCCTTGGCAGGCAGAAAGCCTTCGAAGATGAATCGATCCGAGGGCAACCCAGCCGCCGACAGTGCGGCGATCAGCGCACAAGCACCCGGCACCGGCACCACTGCAACCCCAGCGGCACGCGCCTGGCGCACCAGGTGATATCCCGGATCGGAAATCAATGGCGTACCCGCATCGGAGATCAGCGCGACATCCTCTCCACCCTGCAACCGCCCGATGAATCGCCCCCCCTCTTCACGCTCGTTATGCTCGTGGCAAGCTGCCAGCGGCGTCTGAATACCGAAGTGCGCGAGCAACCGAGACGAGTGACGGGTATCCTCCGCGGCTATCAGCGACACCTCTCGCAGCACCCGCAGCGCTCGGGCACTGATGTCCTCCAGATTGCCGATCGGCGTGGCGACGACATAAAGCGTCCCCATTCCGGAATTCGCACCACCGCTGGCAGTCACAAGGGCTTACCTCTGTCACGGAAATGCGCATTGTAGCCCGATTCACCGCCGCAACATCGCCGCCACTTCAGCGCTTGGGTACAATCCGCCAACACTCGCCAGTGCTTTCCAGGAACGATCAAACAATGGCTTGCTTACGCCCCCTTCTACTCCTGTGCGTCGCAATCATGCTCGCAGCTTGCGCCAGCTCTCCCTCTTCGACATTGGGCGAACTGCCTCGCACACCACAGGCTTCCACCCAGCAACTGCTGGAGAAAGCCGACCAAAGCGACCCCGAACAAGCCGTACAGCTGCGCCTGGCCGCCGCCGACCAGAGCATCCAACAGGGCAACCATGCCCAGGCTCGCAGCATTCTGGAAAAGGTTCAGCTGGATACACTGAAACCAGCGCAGCAGATCTTCGCATTGACACTGCAGGCCGAAATCGCACTAGCCGATGGCAAACCGGAACAAGCCGAGCAAGCACTGCAGCACCCTGCGTTTGAACGCCTGGGCGAGCTACCAGTGGCGCAGCAGGTTCGTAGCCAGCTGGCGCGGGCGGAAGCGCTGGAGGCGACCGACAAGCCCCTCGCCGCTGCGCGCGAACGGGTTTTCACTGCTCCACTCCTGAGTGGCGAGCAAGCCAGAACCAACCACGAAGCCATCTGGAAACTCATATCCGCACTTCCCGAGCAGCAACTGCAAGGCGCGGCAGATGACGATCTCGCCGGCTGGCAGTCGCTGGCGCTGTCACTGAAACGCGCCGGCACCGTTGCCCAGCAACAGCGCGCCATTGACGACTGGATTGCACAAAACCCCCAGCACCCTGCCGCAGAACAGCTCCCTGAGCCGCTGCAGAAACTTCGTGAGCTGGCCGATCAGCCCCTGAACAACATTGCACTGCTGCTCCCCATGGACGGCCAGCTGGCAAGCGTCGCTCGCGCCCTGCGTGACGGCTTCCTTGCGGCACACCTGCACGCGCAGCAATCCGGCCAGGCGCTGCGCATCGAGCTTTATGACAGCACCCGCATGACCTCCATCGACGAGTTCTACCGACAGGCCCAGGCTGCCGGCGTACAGCTGGTCGTGGGCCCGCTGGAAAAGGATCTGGTGCGCCAACTGGCCGAGAGGGATCAGCTGCCGATCACGACACTCGCCCTGAACTACAGTGACGCCGGTCAGAGCACCCCGCCCCAGCTGTTCCAGTTCGGCCTGGCTGCCGAGGACGAAGCCCGCGAGGTCGCCCGCCGCGCATGGGCGGACGGCCATCGCCGCGCCATCGCACTGGCTCCTCGTGGAGACTGGGGCGGGCGGATTCTGGATGCCTTCCGCCAGAGCTGGGAAGAAGCCGGCGGAACACTGGTTGCAGCCGAGCCATTGGCCGAGCCCGTGCAACTCGCCAACCAGATCGCCGATCTGCTGCAACTGCGCAATAGCGAGAGTCGTGGCGGACGGGTCAGCAGCATCACTGACGCCTCGACGAGCAACCAGCCCACTCGCAGGCAGGACGTCGACTTCCTGTTCCTGGCAGCCACTCCGCAGCAGGCCCAGCAAGTCCGACCCACCCTGATCTTCCAATATGCGGGCGACCTTCCGGTATACGCCACCTCTCACCTGCATGCGGCCAGCCACGATCGCACCCAGTACCTCGACCTCGAAGGCATTCGTTTCGCAGAAACCCCTTGGCTATTGAACGACCAACTTCCATTGCGCCAGGAAGTCGAGCAGAAATGGCCGCAGGCGGGCGGCAGTTTGGGTCGACTGTACGCAATGGGTGCGGACGCCTACCTTCTCGCGCCGCGGCTGAATCAACTGCTGGCACTTCCGGATACTCAACTCGACGGCCTCTCCGGCACGCTCAGCCTGAACCCGCAGCAGCGCATCGAGCGTCAGCTTCCATGGGCCGAGTTCCGCGACGGCGAGATCCAGCGCCTGGACAACATGCAGTAATGAGCGACAGCCAGAGCAGCGGACGCTCTGCCGAAGCACTCGCGTTGCGTCACCTGTGCGATCAGGGCCTGCGCCTGCTGACGCGCAACTGGTCCTGTCGCAGCGGCGAGCTTGATCTGGTCATGCTCGACGGCGATACAGTAGTATTCGTCGAGGTCCGCTACAGGCGCTACGCCGCCTGGGGTGGCGCCCTTGAAAGCATCGATGCGCGCAAGCAGCAGAAGCTGATCAAGGCTGCCCAGCTCTTCCTGCAGAAGGAAAGCCGATGGGCCCGGAGCCCTTGTCGCTTCGACGTCGTTGCGATCACATCAGCCGGGCAGACCGAGAATCTGAACTGGATCCGCAACGCATTTGATAGCTGAACGATTCATTACGCAGCGACTGCTGCACGATGCCGCCCAGCCCTAGCGAACCGCAAGCGCATACCGAAGCGATAGCCAGTGGCGCTTGCAACCTTTAAGGTCGAACACAATGGACATGCAAACCCGAATCCGCCAACTGTTCCAGGCCAGCATCGAAACCAAGCAGCAGGCCATGGAAGTCCTGGCCCCGAGCATCGAGCAGGCCGGCCAGGCGATGGTCAATGCCCTTCTTAGCGAAGGCAAGATTCTTACCTGTGGCAACGGCGGCTCCGCCGGCGACGCGCAGCATTTCTCCTCCGAACTGCTCAACCGGTTTGAGCGTGAGCGGCCGAGCCTTCCCGCCATCGCTCTGACCACAGACAGCTCGACGATCACCTCGATCGCCAACGATTACAGCTACAACGAAGTATTCTCCAAGCAGATCCGCGCCCTGGGTCAGCCAGGCGACGTATTGCTAGCGATCTCTACAAGCGGCAATTCCGCCAACGTGATCCAGGCCATCCAGGCAGCTCATGACCGGGAGATGCTGGTAGTGGCACTGACTGGACGGGACGGCGGCGGCATGGCGTCTCTGCTGCTGCCAGAAGACGTCGAAATCCGCGTACCAGCCAAGGTAACCGCCCGCATCCAGGAAGTGCACCTGCTGGCTATCCACTGCTTGTGCGACCTGATCGACAACCAATTGTTCGGAAGTGAGGAATGAACGTGCCCCGCCTGCCTGTTATCGCCCTAGGCCTGTGTCTGGCCGTCAGCGGCTGTAGTTCGGTACTGACCGCAACCCGCGACGATCCAATTGCCGATAACCGCGGCACCCGCACCATCGGCAGCAAGATCGACGACTCGCTGATCGAGACAAAGGCTGCGGTCAATATCGCCAAGGCCCATCCCGACCTTGATCAGGGCTCGCACATAGTCGTAGCGAGCTACAACGGCGTCGTGCTGCTGGCCGGACAGACTCCGCGCGCAGAACTCAAGGAAACGGCCGAACGAGCTGCAGGCAGCGTGCAGCGCGTCAAGCGCGTCCACAATGAACTGCAGATCCTGCAGCCCTCCTCTGCACTGGCACGCAGCAACGACTCTTGGCTGACCACCAAGATCAAGACCCAGATGCTCGCAGATAACAGCGTGCCGGGCTCGCGGATCAAGGTGATCACCGAAAACGGCATTGTCTATCTGCTGGGCCTGGTTACCCGCCAGGAAGGCAACAGCGCGACCAACCTCGTGCAGAGCGTCAGTGGCGTGCAGCGTATCGTAAAGCTGTTCGAATACATCGACTGACCGACTTTGGCGCCCGATAGACCCGGGCGCCGCGCTCGTCTACTTGACCACCTTCAAACTCGGACGTCCGCCCGGCCGCGGCGCGTCGTCACCACCGCTCTCGCTTGGCGCATCGTCGTCCGGCGGCGTCGGCTCGATCTCGAACACCATGCCCTGCCCATTTTCCCTGGCATAGATGGCCATCACCGCAGCGGACGGTACGTTCAACGAGTGAGCAACGCCACCGAAACGCCCCTCGAAGCTGATCGCCTCATTATCCATGTGCAGGTGGCGTATGGCGCTTGGCGCCACGTTCAGCACGATCTGCCCGTCACTGGCGAACCCGGCAGGGACCTGCACGCCGGGATAATCGACGTTGACCAGCAAGTGCGGCGTGCAATCATTGTCCACGATCCACTCGTAGAGCGCCCTGACTAGATAGGGGCGACTTGAATTCATGGGAACCCTCTCTCAGCGCATGTTGCGCTCGACGGCGGAAAGACTGGCCTGAAAGGCCTCGCGGGCGAAACTGCGCTCCATATAGTCAAGCAACGGCTTGGCAGCTCGAGGCAACTCGATACCGAGTCTGGGCAAACGCCAGAGGATAGGCAACAGGCAGCAGTCGACGAGACTGATCTCGTCACTCATGAAATACGGCTTTTCCGCGAATATCGGCGACACGCCGGTCAAGCTTTCACGAAGCTCTTTGCGCGCCTGCGCGCGTTCCGGCTCAGCGGTACGCTGGTCAACGATACGGTCGGCCAGCGAACACCAATCTCGCTGAATGCGATGAACCAGCAGGCGAGTATTCGCCCGCGCAACCGGATACACCGGCAATAAAGGGGGATGGGGGTAACGCTCTTCCAGGTACTCCAGAATCACACTCGGCTCATACAGTGCCAGATCGCGATCCACCAGCGTCGGAACACTGGCATACGGGTTCACCTCGGCCAGCTTGACCGGACACTGCCCCGCCTCGACGTCAAGTATGTCCACACTGACGCCTTTCTCTGCGAGCACGAGACGAACGCGATGGGAATAGTGGTCGGCGGGATCGGAGTAGCAGCCCAACCGATTGGTTGCAGCCATAGGTCCTTCCTCACTCTTTTATCTTGAAGCAGAAAAAACACGCGCGCCCAGAGGGCGCGCGCAGGGTACAACAGTTGGAACGTGCAGCTTAGTGAACGTCTTTCCAGTACTCACGCTTGAGCAGGTAAGCGAACACGAAGAACACCGCCAGGAACAGCAACACATAGGTACCGATACGCTGGCTCTCCAGCTTGACCGGGTTTGCCGAATAGGCAAGGAAGGTCACCAGGTTCTTGATCTTCTCGTCGTACTCGGCCTCGGAGAGTGTGCCGGTACCAGGCTCGACGACCATCTGATCGCATGCCTCCTCGGTGATCGGCGTGCCGGTCAGAGGATCGAACTGCTTGCGACCGTCCTCGACCACCTGCACCTGCTTGCAGCCCACGACGCGACGCCCCTGAAGCGGAGCCAGCACGTGCGGCATACCCACGTTCGGGAAGACCGTGTTGTTGACGCCATAAGGGCGGGCCGGATCTTCGTAGAAACTGCGCATGTAGGTGTACAGCCAGTCGTTGCCGCGAACGCGAGCAACCAGGGTCAGGTCCGGCGGAGCGGCACCAAACCAGACCTTGGCATCATCAGGCTTCATGCCGATCTTCATGTGATCGCCAAACTTGGCATCAGCAAAGACGATGTTGTCCATCATGACCTCTTCGGGAATACCGAGGTCAGTGGCAACACGCTCATAACGCTGGTACTGCGCGCTATGACAACCCATGCAGTAGTTGGCGAAAGTCTTCAGCCCGTCCTGCATGGCCGCTTTGTCAGTCAGGTCGATATCGACCTTATCCAAGTGCACCTCGGTCCCTGCAGCGGAGGCAAAGACCGGCAGGATTGCAAGAATCAATGCAGCAAATTGCTTTTTCATCAGCCAGCCACCCTTTGCGGAACCACTTTGGTCTTCTCGAGCTTGGTATAGAACGGCATCAGGATGAAGTAGCCGAAGTAGATAGCAGTACATATCCGCGCGAGCAGAGTGCGCTCGGGAGTCGGTGCAAGTACGCCAAGCACGCCGAGAATGATGAAGGATACACAGAACGCCAACAGCGTTACTTTGCTCATCCAACCCTTGTACTTCATGGATTTGACCGGGCTTCGATCCAACCAGGGCAACACGAAGAGCACTGCGATCGCCGCCCCCATGGCGATAACACCAAGCAGCTTGTCAGGCACCGCACGCAGAATCGCGTAGAACGGAGTGAAGTACCAAACAGGAGCAATGTGTGCCGGAGTCTTGAACGCGTTCGCCACTTCGAAGTTCGGCTTCTCAAGGAAATAGCCACCCATCTCAGGGAAGAAGAACACGACCGCACAGAAGACGAACAGGAACACCACGACACCGACAATGTCCTTAACGGTGTAGTACGGGTGGAACGGGATACCATCGAGCGGCACGCCGTTCTCATCCTTGGTCTTCTTGATATCGACACCCATCGGGTTGTTCGAGCCAACCTCGTGCAGCGCCAGGATGTGCAGAACGACCAGGCCAAGAATGACGATTGGCAGCGCGATCACGTGCAGCGCGAAGAAGCGGTTCAGCGTGATGCCTGAGATGAGGTAGTCACCGCGAATCCACTGGGTCAGGTCACCACCGATGACCGGAATGGCACCAAACAGCGAGATGATTACCTGGGCACCCCAGTAGGACATCTGTCCCCAAGGCAGCAGATAGCCCATGAAGGCCTCAGCCATGAGCGCCAGATAGATCATCATGCCGAAGATCCACACCAGCTCGCGCGGCTTCTGATAGGAGCCGTAGAGGATCCCGCGAAACATATGCAGATAGACCACCACGAAGAACGCAGACGCGCCCGTGGAGTGCAGGTAACGGATGATCCAGCCGTACTCAACGTCGCGCATGATGTATTCGACGGAGGCGAACGCGCCCTCAGCCGAAGGCTCGAAGCTCATGGTCAGCCAGATACCGGTAAGTATCTGATTGACCAGTACGAGAAGCGCCAGCGAACCGAAGAAATACAGGACGTTGAAGTTCTTGGGGGCGTAGTACTTCGAAAGATGGTCTTCCCACATCTTGGTCGCGGGGAAGCGGGCGTCGACCCATTCCATGAACTTGCTCATCAGGCGTTCTCCTGGTCCACACCGATGATGATTACATTATCGGTCTCGTACGAGTGCGGGGGCACCGGCAGGTTCAAGGGAGCTGGCTGCGACTTATAGACGCGACCGGCCATATCGTATTTGGAACCATGGCAAGGACAGAAATACCCACCAAGCCAATCGGCACCGAGATCGGCCGCAGCCACCTCAGGACGGAAGGACGGCGCACAGCCGAGGTGAGTACACAGACCGACCACCACGAGCAACTCGGGCTTGATCGACCGGTTCTTCGGATCGACATAAGCAGGCTGCTCGGAAGCCTTGGACTCAGGATCGGCTACCTGGCCGGCAACCTTCTCCAGATTTCCGAGGACCTCGTCGGTCCGACGCACGATAAATACCGGCTGACCGCGCCACTCGGCGACCATCTGCTGCCCCGGCTCGATCTTGCTGATATTTACCCTTACCGGCGCACCGGCAGCCTTGGCCTTGGCACTCGGGAACCACGATCCCACAAACGGGACCGCAGCACCCACCGCTCCTGCAGCGCCCACCACCGAAGTGGCGGCCACAAGGAAGCGACGCCGGCCTGCATTCACGCCGTCATTGCTCATTCAGTCGTCTCCCATCAGCTTCTTATGGCCTGCTTGACGCAGGCATGTACCACGTAAAATTGGGCCGCGAAAAATTCGCCAAATGGTAAAGAAAAGGCCTTCTTCTGACAAGGTAATAGCCTGTCACATAAGCCCTAATGCCCGGCCTTCAGGCTTTCCAGCGCGCGACACACTGTCGCACCGCCATATAAAAACGCATCCCAAAAAAAAACGCCCAGCTCCGAACGAAACTGGGCGTTTCTTTTGAAAGCGCGAATTAGCGCTTGGAGTACTGCGGACGCTTGCGCGCTTTGCGCAGACCGACCTTCTTACGTTCCACCTCACGAGCGTCGCGAGTGACGAAGCCAGCCTTACGCAGCGGGCTGCGCAGGGTTTCGTCATACGAGATCAGAGCACGAGTGATACCGTGACGAATGGCACCGGCTTGACCACTGACACCACCACCGAGAACGGTGACGTAGATGTCGAACTTCTCGACAGTCTCAGTCAGCTCCAGCGGCTGGCGAACGACCATGCGGGCAGTTTCGCGACCGAAGAAGTTATCCAGCTCACGATTGTTGATGGAGATCTTGCCAGTACCCGGGCGCAGAAAGACGCGCGCGGTTGCAGTCTTGCGACGGCCAGTGCCGTAATTTTGAGTCGCCGACATAATGAACTATTCCGTTAAATCTTCAGTTCTTGGGGCTGCTGAGCGGTGTGCGGGTGGCTGGCACCTTTGTACACCTTCAGCTTACGATACATGTCGCGACCCAGCGGATTCTTCGGCAGCATGCCTTTGACCGCGGTCTCGATCACACGCTCGGGCGCCTTGGCGATCAGCTTCTCGAAGCTGATCGACTTGATGCCACCCGGGAAACCGGAGTGAGAGTAGTACACCTTGTCTGTGGTCTTGGCACCAGTCACACGCACTTGCTCAGCGTTGATCACGACGATGTAATCGCCAGTATCCACGTGAGGGGTGTATTCCGGCTTGTGCTTGCCACGCAGGCGGCTAGCGATTTCGGTTGCCAGACGACCCAGGGTCTGGCCGGCAGCGTCGACGACGAACCAGTCGCGCTTGACGGTTTCCGGTTTAGCAGTAAAAGTCTTCATTCGTTATAGCCTCAGGGGCCGCCCTGAAAATAAGACGGCGAATCTTACTGAATGGTGCTCGCCCTGGCAAGGCCAGGACAGCCGGAAACAGACGCTATCGGGGGCTCGGGTCAGCGCGTCCGCTACGGCAGTGGTTCGGTAGGCTAGGCATCCCCTACCTTTGGCTTGCGTCGACAGGCTAGGCATCCCCGGCGACAGGCTGCGGAATTATCCTGATTACCAGCAAAATAGCAACCGACATTTATAGTTATCGAATTCCGCTACACCCGCTCTCAAGCAGCCCACCAAACAACGAGCCTCACACTCCAGATATCTGCCAGCGTGACACCCAGGGCACTTCGGATACGTGGAACGCTCTCATGAGCACAAGCCGTCCCGTCTTCGTTAAGCTCTTCGGCACTCAGTCTGAGATCACGCGAGGTATTGCATGGAATATCGCTCACTCGGCCGCACAAATCTGAAAGTCAGTTCACTGTGCCTCGGCACCATGACATGGGGAGAACAGAACGACCAGGCCCAGGCATTCGCCCAGATCGACCGGGCGAAGACTGCCGGCATCAACTTCATAGATACGGCCGAGATGTACCCGGTGCCGCCGCGCCCGGAAACCTACGCAACCACTGAGCAATACATAGGAAATTACTTCCAGAGCCGGGGCGACAGAGCCGACTGGATCATAGCCACGAAGATCGCGGGACCCGGCAACGGCATTACACACATTCGCGACGGTCAACCCAAATTCAATCGCGAACAGATCCGCACCGCGCTCGATAACAGCCTTCGGCGCCTGCAGACCGACTGGATCGACCTGTACCAGCTGCATTGGCCGGAACGCAGCACCAACTTTTTCGGGCAGCTGGGCTACCGACATCAAGATGGCGACTTCACTCCACTGGAAGAAACTCTCGAAGCGCTCGATGCCGAAGTCAAAGCGGGCAGAATCCGCCACATCGGACTGTCCAACGAAACGCCTTGGGGCGCGATGAAATACCTGCAATTAGCCGAAGCTCGCGGCTTGCCGCGTTCGGTTTCGATACAGAACCCTTATAACCTGCTCAATCGCAGTTTCGAGGTTGGCCTGGCGGAAATCAGCATCCGTGAACAATGCGGCCTACTCGCGTACTCGCCACTGGCATTCGGCATGCTCAGCGGCAAATACGAAAACGGTGCTCGCCCTGCCAGCGCGCGCCTCACGCTCTTTGAACGCTTCGCACGTTATAACAACCCCCAGGCCAAAGCCGCATGCTCTCGGTACATTAAACTGGCTCGCGAGCATGGACTGGATCCAGCACAGATGGCGCTTGCCTATGTCACAGCGCAACCCTTCGTCACCAGCAATATCATCGGCGCGACATCACTAGAGCAACTTGAGTCGAATATCCGTAGCGCCGAAATTACGCTCTCGAGTGACGTGCTAGCCGCAATTGAAGCGATCCACACAGAACAGCCGAATCCAGCCCCCTAAGCCCCTTCACGAAACACCGACTACTGCGCGCCGGCAACAACGAGCACAAAGGAATCACTAGCATGATCGCCGCCCACCTGCTTGCTCCATCCAGCCTGCTGGCAGGCTGGATAATCTATGTGATCGCGCTGTTATGGGCGACCTGGCGAGCTCCCTGGGTCGAGCTCTTCAGTGATACTCGCCGTCAGCACTTGCTGTTCGGCGCAATGCTTTCGATCTTTCTGCTCTGGCTGGTGCGAAGGGACTTCGATTCGGGCCTTTCATTCCACTTCATCGGACTGACAGCCGTCACCCTGTTGCTGGACTGGCCACTGGCAATCATCGCCGCCCTCATCGCCCAGGTCGGCCTGACACTGACAGGTCATCAACAAGTTGCGGCCCTGGGCATGAACGGCATCCTGCTGGTCTTGATCCCAGTGCTGGTCACGGTTGTATGCGCGCGACTCGTCGAACGCGCCCAACCCCGCAACCTGTTCGTCTTCATTTTCTTCGCTGGATTCTTTCCAGCGGCGCTCGCAGCATTGGCGTGCATCCTGGCATCGCTCGGCGTACTGCTACTAGATGGTCGTTATCCGATGCCGCCTTGGCTGGCGGATTTTGCCGGCTACCTATGGCTGGTCATGTTCCCCGAAGCCTTCATCAACGGCACAGCGATTACCGCCCTGGTGGTTTTCTACCCGGACTGGATGGAAAGTTTCAATCAAAGCCGCTATCTGCAGGCGCCATGGAAAGAAGACAAGTAGCGTCAAAGCGCTAGTGCTCGCGCGGAGGCATGTCACCGGAGAACAGATCATCCTCGAGCTCATTGCCCGGAATCGCGTGCGCTTCCGACGCCCAAGCACCAAGATCGATAAGCTTGCAACGATCGGAACAGAACGGCCGGCTTGGGCTTTGCGGCCCCCACTCTACCGGCGCTCCACACGTCGGACACTCAACTATCGCAGCGGTCATACCTGCCCTCCTCGTAACGTCAGATAAAAGCGGTGCAATCGCTCGACCTCCGCCCCTAGCCACGACAGATCTCGATCATTTACCAGCACATCATCGGCATGTTGCAGGCGCGCTTCACGACTGGCCTGCGCCTTGAGAATCGCCCGCACCTGCTCCTCACTGACCTGATCACGTGCCACCGTGCGCGCAACCTGGAGTGACACAGGGACGTCCACAACCAGCACACGATTGACCTGACGGTACTGCCCTGACTCGATCAGCAGCGGAGAGGCCATGATGGCGTAAGGCGACTCAGCCAAGGCGAGATGCCTGGCGATCTCAGCTCGAATCAGAGGATGCAGCAGCTGCTCCAGCCACTGCCTATCGGCCGGGTTATCGAATATACGCTCACGCAGCCCTTTTCGATCCAGAGCGCCGTTCGCGAGCAAGATGCCTGAGCCGAAGCGCTCGGCAATCTGCAGCAACGCTGGCCGCCCGGGCTCGACCACCCAGCGCGCCGCCTGATCGGCATCGACGACATGTACACCCAGACTGGCGAAGCGATCCAGCACCGCGGTCTTGCCACTACCAATGCCGCCAGTCAACCCGAGAATCCAGGGCTCCATCGCAACCACACCCAGACTAAAAACAGGACGCGCAGTAGTAACTACTCAGCCTGCGAAGCGCAAGCCCAGAACGTCTTTCGTTAAGAGTACAAGTCGGCGGAACGGCTTTCGACTCAGCAATGGTGTCCGACTTAAAAGCGCGCGAAATGGAGATAGCTCTCGGTAATCCAGTCACCCCAAAGCAACGCGATCCAGCCGGCGATCGCCAAGTAGGGACCGAAAGGGATGGGCGTGCTGCTCTCGGCGCGCTGCACCCGCAACAGGATTGTGCCAAGAACAGCCCCAACCACCGACGACAATAGAATGGTAAGTGGTAACACCTGCCAACCACCCCAAGCTCCTAACATCGCAAGCAGTTTGAAATCGCCATAGCCCATACCTTCTTTGCCGGTGACCAGCTTGAACAGCCAATAAACTGACCACAGGCTCAGATATCCCGCTACCGCTCCCCACAGTGCACTTTCAAGCGATACGAACAAACCGAAGTTGTTCAGGATGAGGCCAAGCCACAACAGCGGCAGAACCAGCGAATCGGGCAGCAACTGATGATCGATATCGATCATGCTCATCGCCACCAATCCCCAGGTCAGCAACAGCATTGCTCCTGCCTCCCAGGTGAACCCGAAATGCCAAGCGACATAGCCAGAAAGCAGGCCGCACGCCAACTCCACAAGGGGATAGCGACTGCTGATCGGCGCCCGGCATGACGAACACTTGCCACGCAAGGCCAGCCAGCTGACCAAGGGGATATTCTCCCAAGAGCGAATCTGATGATCACAGTGCGGGCACCGCGAGCTTGGCAGCAGCAGATTGAAGCGCTCACGGATCTGCTCCGGCGGGCACTCGAGATACTCAAGCGCCTGCGCACGCCACTCACGCTGCATCATGACCGGCAGGCGATAGATCACGACATTGAGGAAGCTGCCGACCAGCAGACCCAGTAGAGCAACAGACAAAACAAAGGCCAGCACGTGGCTGGCCAAGAATGTAGACATAACGATTACCCGATAACTCCGCCTAGCTGGAAGATGGGCAAGTACATAGCAATAATCAAACCACCTACCAGCACACCGAGCACGGCCATGATCAGAGGCTCCATTAGCGTTGTAAGGTTGTCGACCATATTGTCGACTTCCGCCTCGTAGAAGCTTGCAAGCTTATCTAGCATTTCATCTAGCGCTCCAGACTCCTCACCGATAGCAGCCATCTGGACAGCCATCGCTGGGAATACTCCAGTGCCGCGCATTGAGAAATTCAACTGCACACCTGAAGACACCTCGTCGCGGATCTTCATGACCGCATTACGAAACACAACATTGCCCGCCGCCCCGGCGACCGAACCGAGGGCATCCACTAAAGGCACGCCTGCAGCAAATGTTGTCGAGAGCGTGCGCGCATATCTAGCCAATGCTGATTTATAAAGAATGCCTCCTACAATAGGCATTTTAAGAAGCGCTCGATCCAAGCTATCCCGGAGCCTTTCGGAATGTTGATGGACATGTTTAAACAAGAACGCAATAGCAAACATTGCCGCAAACGTCACATACCACCACTCTTGCAGCCAACGAGACAGCCCGACCACCATCATAGTAAACGCAGGCAACTCTGCGCCAAACCCATGAAAAACGCTTTCAAACTGCGGAACCACCTTTATCAACAAAATTGCAGAAACGATAATAGCCACAAGGATCACTGCGATAGGATAAGTCATCGCCTTTTTGATCTTGGCCTTCAACGCTTCGGTCTTTTCCTTATAGGTTGCTATTCGATCCAACAAAGTCTCCAACGATCCAGATTGCTCCCCAGAATCCACCAAGTTGCAATACAGATCATCGAAATAACGCGGCTTTTTGCGCAAGGAAGCAGCGTAGCTATTGCCAGCCGCCACTTCCTGCTTAATTTCATCAACCAATTTGCGCATATTCTGGTTTTCGAAGCCTTCGCCGATGATGTCGAACGACTGCAACAGCGGTACACCAGCCTTCATCATCGTCGCCATTTGCCGGGTGAACAAGGCAATATCCATAGGCGTGATCTTTTTGCCACCGCCAAAAAGCGGGATGGGTTTTTTGCGAACCTTACCAGGAGTAATTCCTTGCTTACGGAGTTGCGCTCGAATCAGAGACGGGCTTTGGCCCGACAGCTCCCCCTTGACCTTCCCACCTTTTCGGTCAGTGCCTTCCCAGATGAACACGCTGGTTTTGAACGCTTTTTCCGCCATGTTTAATCCTTGGTCACGCGGTTGACTTCTTCCAGGCTGGTAACGCCATTCATGACCTTGACCAGCCCCGAAGTACGCAGGTCGTTAAAGCCATCTCTGCGCGCCTGCAAGGCGATATCGATGGAATTTCCTTCCTCCATGATAAGCCGTTGCAGGGCCGGCGTGATTTTAACTACTTCATAAATACCGACACGACCCTTGTAGCCAGCCTTACAGCTATCGCATCCAACCGGAGCGTATATCTTGAACGTCCCGATCCCTGCCTCAGGAAACCCTTCCCTCAACAGCACATCACGCGGCACCTCCACCTCGGACCTACAAGATGGACATAGCTTGCGAGCCAGCCGCTGGGCAATGATCAAGTTCACAGAAGTAGCGATATTGAAGGCGGGCACGCCCATATTGCGAAGTCGCGTCAGCGTCTCCGCAGCACTATTGGTGTGCAATGTGGACATCACCATGTGACCAGTCTGAGCCGCCTTGATGGCAATTTCGGCAGTTTCCAAATCCCGGATTTCCCCCACCATGATGACATCTGGATCCTGCCGCAAGAACGCGCGCAGAGCTTGGGCGAAGTCCATCCCCTGCCTGGGATTCACGTTGACTTGGTTGATTCCCTCCAGATTTATCTCCACAGGATCTTCTGCCGTAGAAATATTTACATCAACGGTATTCAGAATATTAAGACCGGTATACAACGAAACGGTCTTACCCGAACCCGTAGGCCCAGTAACCAGTATCATACCCTGCGGTTGCTTCAACGCCGTCAGATAGAGTTCTTTCTGATCTTCTTCGTAGCCCAGGGCGTCAATACCCATTTTCGCGCTGGCAGAGTCCAAAATCCGCATCACAATCTTCTCACCCCAGAGCGTGGGTAGCGTGTTGACGCGGAAATCGATGGACTTCGTTTTGGACACTTTCATCTTGATTCGCCCATCTTGGGGCTTTCGCCGCTCGGCGATATCGAGACTGGCCATCACTTTCAGACGCGCCGAGATTCTGCTGACCAACTGCACTGGTGGTCTGGCGACCTCATGCAGCATGCCGTCGGTACGAAACCGAACGCGGTAGCTTTTTTCATATGGCTCGAAGTGCAAGTCGGAAGAGCCGCCTCTAATCGCATCAAGCAGCATTTTATTTACGAAGCGAACGACGGGTGCATCATCGGCGTCATTGTGATCAGCTGCGCTCTCATCGCCATCAGGACTACTCCCGACAACTAGATCGTCAAGATCGGAATCACTCATGCCATCCAAAGAGGAAGTAGAGGACTCATAGTATTTCTCTATAGCCTCGCTTAACTTGCCGTCCTCGACGAGCACCGCCTCGACAGATAGGCCAGTGTTAAACTGAATATCACTTATAGCCTGATGATTAGTCGGGTCAGACACCGCCACGTAAAGCCGATTACCGCGACGCTGAAGAGGAAGCGCGCGATGCTGACGCACCAGCTTTTCGCTCACCAACTCCTTAGGCTGAGTTTCTTTATCCAGAGTGGAGAGGTCGAAGAATGGCAAGCCGAATTGCTCGCCAGCGATGCTGACCAACGCGCACGCCTTTACCAGCTTGTTCTGCACCAGCCAGGTCACCAGCGGCACTTGGTTGCGCAAGGCCTGCTGCTGAGCCTGGTAAGCAATGTTTTCCTCAAGCTGCCCAGCCGCAACAAGCTGGCGAGCCAAACCACCGAGGGGCGCATTATCGTTCATGAACAGAAACCAAAAAAGGAAATATCGCCGCCTTATATCGCAGTTAACTCGGCGTGCCAAACCCGCACTTCCTAGATGACTTTTTTTGTCACATGAGGACAAAAAAAGATCCTTCATGACTGATTCGTTTATCTAAAACAGCCGCCCGCTTCGCATTACAGCCCGTCACGGCAAGCGCTCCACGCGGTCGACAACCTGCAAAAACCAGCATAAGGTCACAGAAAAGGGCTATAAATCGATTCCCCACATACGTTTATCACTCCACTCACAGTGAGTTGGCATGGAATCCGCTTATATCCCCCTCAGGTCCAACGACCTTTCCAACACAAGGAGCTTTTCAATGAAGTCCATCAAGCAGCAAAAGGGTTTCACCCTGATCGAACTGATGATCGTGGTTGCGATCATCGGCATCCTGGCCGCAGTCGCCATTCCGCAGTTCCAGGATTACCAGGCTAAGGGCTACGACAAGTCGGCTCAGTCCGATGCGCGCAATATCCTGACCGGCGGCATCGCCAACTCCAACTAAGCTCAAAGGAATTTATGCGATGAAAAAGATTATTGCCGCAGCTCTCTTCGCTGGTGCTTTCGCTTCTGCTGGTGCTTATGCCGCCACCGAACCTACTAAAATCCCTATTGTCACCGGCTACAACGCTATCGGTAACGTGACCACTGATATCAACCTGGCACGCCAATATGCTTTCACAGCAATTGCTACACGGGCTGGCTTCATCAAAAATGATTTCGAAGGCACTCTATCGGCCAACGTTATTGCTGGCTTGATTGATGATGCCCCCAATAACCGCATGGGCGTGGTCGCAGGCTCCAATAAGGGCTATGTTGTCTTCACTGGTTCTTCGGTCGGCGGTAGCGTTTCCCAATGCGGCAAGCCGGTTGTTAAAGGTGAAGACACGAAAGACTTGGCTGCCACACTCGTTGTTGTAGGCACCACCGATCTGACCAAAGCAAACGGCTGTAACCGCGCGTTCTGATTTGCTTTCAGTGTGGCCAAGCAAGCCCCCGCCAGGGGGCTTGCTTGTTTGTGGAGAAAGATATGCTTGAACTGACACGACTGGGAGTACGCATGGGCCTGCGCGGGCTGGGCTTTCGTATCCTGCTACTGGCCACCCTGGCGCTGCTGGGTATGGCCTTTCTGGCCGGCAACTTCTCTGGTCGTCAGCAACTGACGGTGACCCTGGACGTGGCCTTCAGCGGCATGCGCGTCGTCTTGCTGCTGATGGTATTGGTGTGGATGCAGGACCTGCTGGCACGTGATATCGAGCGCAAGTCGGTGTATTTCATGCTGGCCTACCCCATCGCCCGCTGGCAGTTCTTGTTGTCGCGCTTTCTCTCCGTTGCCGCGTTGGGCGGCATGAGCCTGCTGTTTATCGGCGCAGTATTCTGGGTATTGCTGTATTTCTTCGGCTCCAATTACGCACAGATGCGCCCGCCAGCGCTGAGCTGGAGCTATTGGCTGGTACTGCTGGGCATGTGGCTGGACCTGCTGGTGGTCGCGGCCTTCGCACTGCTGCTGGCAACCCTCTCGACCACCCCCTTTCTGCCATTCCTGCTCGGGCTGGCCTTCGCCCTGGCGGCAAGGGGCATGGGGCCGACCATCGATTACCTGCGCGGCGAACGTTCCGACCCATTGCATGAGCAACTCTTCAGCCCGCTCCTAGAGCATGCCTACGTCTGGCTACCCGACCTATCCCGCCTGGACTGGCGCGTGCTGTCGCTCTACGACCTGCCTCCCGAGCCACTGGCCATGGGACTGGCCGCACTCAATGCCCTGGCCTATATCGCTGCCTTGACGGCGCTGGCCATCGTGATTTTCCAGCGGCGCAATTTCACATGAGAATGTTGCTTGTTCTGGTGATCATGCTGCTCGCCTGGGCGGGCTTTGCCGGCACCGGCCTGCTGTTGCGCGACCATGCCCGGCCGGAAGCCCGCGCCGAGGTGCTGCGGGTGCGCATGCCGATCCCGGTGCAACTGACCTATTCGGCAGGCGATCCCTTCCTGGCAGCCAACCTCAACGTGTTTCGCAGCCTGATGGTGGCCGCCTCCGTTACCGAACCGGAGACCTATCGCATCCAGGGGCAGTTGCAGGCCGATGCCGCCTTCTTCAATCCTCGCCATGAAGACAACTATTACGTCGGCGCAGCCATCCTGCCTTGGAACGGGCAGGTGACAGCAGCGCAGGATGTACTGCTCAAAGCGGCACAGAGCCGGGAGTGGGATATGTGGCCGGCATTCTATTACGCCTTCAATGCCATGTACTTCGAACGCGACATGAACAAGGCCGGGCACTGGGCCGAAGTCGCCGCCCAACGCCACCCTCGCAATGCGCCAGCCCTGCGCGACATGGCGGCCAAGTGGTACGAGCGCGGCGACGACCCCGAGACCGCACTGGACATCCTGGTCGCCATGCACGATCAGAGCGCGGACGAGAACTTCCGCGCCCTGCTCGCTGCCCGCGTGGTCCGCCTGCAAGGCCTTCAACAGTTGCGCAAAGCCGCGAGCGAGTATCGCCAGCAGCATGCGCGCGCGCCATCGCGGCTGGATGATCTGATCGGTCATGCCGGGCTCGAAGCCTTGCCTGAAGATCCATTGCAGCTGGGTTATTTATTATCCGCCGAAGGCCAACCGCTGCTGGCCGATCACGTAAAGCAACAGGATTCGCAATGATACCGATCCAAGTGCAAGGGTTGCACAAGTCTTTCAAGAGCAAGGGCAAGGCCATTAAGGCGTTGGACGATGTGAGCTTTTTCGTTGAAAGCGGCCAGTCGGTAGGCTTTATCGGGCAGAACGGCGCCGGCAAGAGCACCAGCATCAAGATTCTGTTCGGCGCGCTACGCGCAGATGCCGGTCAGGCACTGCTGATGGGGCGTGCCGCGGATGATCCGCTTTCACGCCAGGGTGTCGGCTATGTGCCGGAAAACCCCTATCTCTACGATCAATTGACGCCGCGCGAAGTGGTGAGCAGCGGCCTGCGCCTGCACGGCATCAAGGGCCAGGAAAACCATCGGCGTACCGAGCACTGGCTGGAACGCCTGGGGATCGCCTATGCGGCAGACAAGCGTATCCGTAGCCTGTCCAAAGGCATGACCCAGCGCACTGCACTGGCCCACGCTTTCGCCATCGAGCCGCAATTGCTGGTGCTGGATGAGCCGATGTCAGGGCTCGACCCGATGGGTCGTCGCCAGGTCGCAGACCTGATGCAGGAATACCGACAGGGCGGCGGCACACTGTTTTTCTCCACCCATATCCTCCACGACGTCGAGCGCCTGGCCGACCGTTTCGTGATGATCCACAAGGGCCGCATCCGTGCCCAGCAGAGCATTGCCGATATGCTGGCCAGCCAGAACACCCTGGTGGTGCGCTACTACGGCGCCAAGGCGCTGCCGGGTTTTACCGAGGATGCCGGCATGATCTGGAAGGGCATCTGCGAACGCGCCCAGATGCCGGCAGCCCTGGCCGCCATTAGCGATGCCGGCGGCACTCTGCTCAATGCTCATCCGCAGAACTCCCTGGAGGAGCTGTTCGACAATATTGTCAGCGCCGTCTGAATAACGATATCAGGAGCGGTCGCATGCCCTATTCACCCGCACTCGACGGCCTGCGCGCTATCGCCATTCTGCTGGTGCTGCTGTTCCATGGCCGCATGCCGGGCTTGCCGGGAGCCAATGTCGGGGTGGATGTATTCTTCGTGCTCAGCGGCTACCTGATCACCCGCATCCTGCTTGCGGAACATCAGGCTGAAGGCTCTCTCGATCTGCGGCGCTTCTATCGTCAGCGCTTGCTGCGCCTTACGCCACCATTACTTCTGTTACTCCTGCTCTATGCGCTATTGGCTCCATTGCTGTGGCCGGACTACTACTTTCATGTCCGCGACTGGGTTGTGGTGCTGATCTACCAGGCCGACCTGGCACTGGTGTTTGGTATGGGACCGTTAAAGATGCTCCATGCCTGGTCACTGGCCATCGAAGAGCGATTCTACCTGCTCTGGCCGCTGGCCTTGCTTGGTCTGCTGGCTCTGAAAAATCTGCGTATTGCGCTGACAGTGCTGCTCACAAGCGTTCTGCTGGCGGGACTGTGGCGAATGGCGGCTTTGCAGTTTTGGGATGTGAGTAGCGGCGAGGCTTATTACCGTTTCGACATGCGCATCAGTGGGCTGTTACTCGGCGCCTGCCTGGGTATGTGGATCGGCAGTGGCCTGCCGGTACCGGCGCACCTATTGCGACGGCACTGGCTGATGCTGGCCTGGCTGGTATTGCTAGCGGTCGTGCTGTACCCAACCGATGACAAAGGGAGGCTAAGCTTTGGCCTGCCGCTGGTCGAGATAACGGTGCTATACATCCTGCTTTGGCTGCACTGCCGCCCGCAGGGATTACTGAGCAAAACTCTCACCAGCCCTCCCCTTGTGTATGTCGGCCAGCTTTCCTACGGCCTATATCTGTTTCACTACCCTGTCATGGAGTATCTGAAGCTACAGCAACCGTGGTGGTTAGTCCTATTGGCTGGAACCAGTATAGCGTTCGTGTTCGCGGTTTTCAGCCATCACCTGATCGAGCGACCCATTCGACGCTGGCGAAGAAAGCCTGCGCAAGAAAAGACACTGGGTACCATTATCTAACCCTCGACTTATCATCGAGGGCCAGCGGTCGTAGATTCCGTCTAGCTAATTTGATGCAGCTGTCAAAGAACTCCACGCTTGCGCAGCATGTCTATGACCTGCTTTGCGCCCTCTGCCACCGTCAGCGATTCGGTATCGATTACCAGATCAGCATTGCCCGGCACGTCATAGGGGAAGGACTCGCCCGGAATGTTATCCCCACCGGCCGCATACAACCCCTGCGGATCGCGCTGGCGGCAGGCTTGCGGGGAGGCCTGGACGTAGACGGTGATCAGACGCTCAGCGCCGATCAATGCCTTGGCCTGTTCGCGACCTTCGGCGTCTGGTGCGGCGAAGGCGGCCAGGGTGATCAGGCCCGCCTCGTTGAACTGACGTGCGACATGGGCGGCGCGGCGCCAGTTTTCGGTGCGGCCGGCGCGGTCCTGCGGTAGGCCTTTGTTGAGGTCGTGGCGCAGGTTCTGGCCGTCGAGGACGTAGACCGCACGCCCCATATCGAACAACTTGCGCTCCACAGCATAGGCCAGGGTGCTCTTGCCAGCGCCGGACAGGCCGGTGAACAACACGGTCGCCGGCTGCTGGCCGAAGCGTGTGGCACGCTCGTCGGTAGAGACGTG